>TARA_R110002126_G_scaffold282706_1_pt1 | contig 230061 bp, 223 predicted proteins | sample TARA_R110002126 | Tara Oceans TARA_R110002126 (sample SAMEA4397536) | marine metagenome | biome: Polar Biome; feature: [DCM] deep chlorophyll maximum layer (ENVO:01000326); material: water (ENVO:00002006), including particulate matter (ENVO:01000060) such as... | depth 30 m
CTGATGCACCAAGGCAAATCAATCCGCGCCGTCGTGGAGTTTTGATCTGAACCACAACGACGCAAGCTACGGCACCGCTCCCGATGGGGGCGGTGTTTTTCGTTGGTGGTGTTCCATCCTTTTGGCGCAACGTTGACGCAAAGATATCTTTTGCTTCTACTGACTTCGATATTACCTGAATGGCTTATGCCATACTCAACTGCTCTACACGCCCCGGGAGGCCGTCCATGAAATTGACCGTAAATGGGAAAACGCACGAGGTTGATGTCGAAGGCGACATGCCGCTGCTGTGGGTTCTACGAGACGAGCTGGGAATAACGGGCCCGAAATACGGCTGCGGCATTGCGCAATGCGGGGCCTGCACCGTCCACGAGGACGGGGTCGCTGTGCGGTCGTGCCAATTGGCGGCGGGCGATGTGGTGGGCGAAATCACCACCATCGAAGGGCTGGGAACGCCGAACACCTTGCACGCGGTGCAGGAGGCGTGGATTGATTTGCAGGTTGCGCAATGCGGATACTGTCAGGCTGGCCAGATCATGCAGGCCGCATCGTTTCTGGATCTGAATTCGGAACCCACCGACGATCAGATCGATGCCGCAATGAGCGGAAATTTATGCCGCTGCGGAAGCTATCCGCGGATACGTGAGGCGGTGAAATCCGCAGCAACCAAGCTGAGAAGGGTCTGATATGGGGCGCGTAAAAACCATTGCCCGTCGTAGTTTCCTGATCGGCTCGGCCGCCATTGCAGGCGGCGTTGCCTTTGGCACCTATCTTTATAAACGCGAGGGCGAGAACCCGTTGCTTGCCTATCTCAAGCCCGGCGAAACCGCGATCACACCTTACGTCAAGATTGACGCCCAAGGGATTACCCTGATCACCCCGCGTGCCGATGTGGGGCAGGGCGCATGGTCAATGCAGGCGCATATGATTGCCGAAGAGCTGGACATTGATCCCGCAACCGCGATCCTGTCATCGGGGCCTGCCAGTGCAATCTATTACAATGGTGTGGTCGGGGCCGAGGCGATGCCGATTGCCGCCACATCTGACACAATACTGGCCCGCACGGGGCGCGGTGCTGCGGATGTTATGGGCAAATTGATGGGTCTGCACATTACCGGTGGGTCATCGACGGTGCCGGATATGTATGACCGTCTGCGCATGGCAGGGGCTGTCGCGCGCGAAACCCTGATCCGCGCGGCGATGAAGCAAACTGGCCTGCCGCGCAATCAGCTCAGCACGGAAAACGGCTGCGTTGTGCTGCCGGACGGGCTGAAGATCGAATATCTTGATCTCGCGGTTGCTGCGGCAGACATCAAACCGGTTCAGGACGTGACCCTGCGCGACCCGTCGCAATGGCGTTATCTGACCAAGCCGCAAAAGCGTACGGATATGGTGGCCAAATCAACAGGTACACTTACCTATGGCATCGATATGGTGATGGACGGCATGGTCTATGCCACCACCCGAACCAACCCCGCGATTGGCGGTGGGATCATCGGCTTTGACGCCGAAGCGGCGGAAACGATGCGCGGTGTTCGTGATGTGTTGCCGATCAGCGGCGGCATTGCCGTGGTGGCCGATAATACGTGGCGGGCGTTTCAGGCGGCGCAGGCCGTTGAATGTGACTGGGGCCCGTCCCCCTATATTGGCAACACGGACGAACAGTTTGACGCGGTTGCCAATTCAATGACCGACGATCACCAAGACAGCCGTTTCAAGGATGAAGGTGACGTAATGGCCGCCCTCGACGGTGCTAAGGTGATCGAGGCCGAGTACCGCATTCCCTATCTGGCGCATGCGCCGCTGGAACCCATGAGCGTTGTCGTGAAGATGACGGACACCCGGTTGGACATCTGGACCGGCACGCAAATCCCGCGTTTCGTGCAGGCCAACATGGCCAAGCTGACTGGCTTGGATGCGGATAATATCCACGTGCATGTCATCATGTCGGGCGGCAGTTTCGGCCGCAGGCTCGAGGATGATTACATCGCCCAAGCTGTCGAAATCGCGATGCAACTGCCCGACACACCGATCAAGATGATCTGGCAGCGCGAAGAAGACTTTACTCATGATTTCCCCCGCCCGCTGGCCATGGCGCGTGCAAAGGGTGCGGTGAAATTCGGCGCGCTGGACGTTTTTGATCTGTCGATCGCGGCACCGTCCGTGGCAGAATCCTCGCTTGCGCGGTTGGGCCAGCCTGCGATTGGGCCTGATGTGGCGATTGTGGCGGGCGCGTGGGATCAGCCGTTTGCCATCCCCAATTATCGTGTCACGGGATACCGCACACCGGCGATGGTGCCGATCAGCTCTTGGCGGTCGGTGGGGGCATCCGGCAACGGGTTCCTACACGAGAGTTTCATGGACGAGCTGTGCCATGTCGCTGGCGTTGACCCGCTGAAAGAACGGTTGCGGCTATGCTGGCACGATCCGTCGCGCAAGGTGCTCGAGGCCGTGGGCGAGATGTCGGATTGGGGCAGCGACCTTGGTCCGAACCGGGGGCGGGGGCTGGCATTCACGCTTGCGTTCGGCGTGCCCGTCGCCGAGGTGGTCGAGGTCACCAGCACGGATGACGGTATCCGCATCGACAAGGTGTTCGTCGCCGCCGATGTGGGCCGCGTGCTGGACCCCGTGAACTTTGAGGCACAGGTCCAAGGCGGGGTTATCTTTGGTCTGGGTCACGCGATGAACTGCGAACTGACCTATCAAGATGGCGTTGCCGAGCAGGATAATTTTCACGCCTACGAGGGGATGCGTCTGTATCAAACACCCCAAATCATCGTGCGCGGACTTGAGAACGGGGACAAGATCCGGGGGATCGGCGAACCGGCAGTTCCGCCCGCCGCACCGGCGTTGGCGAATGCGATTTTTGCGGCGACCGGCCAGCGGATCCGCGAATTGCCCCTGTCCAAATCGATTGATTTCGTTTGAGGGGCTTCGTTCTTGCAGTGCTGATCGCCGGGCCGGTGGCGGCCCAAGATGCCCCGACCAAGGCACAAGGGCTGGCTGCATGGGATGACATCTATGCGGTCACCTCGCATCCGCGCTGCACGAATTGCCATGTGGGGGCGGACGGCATTCCCATGTGGAACGGCCTGACCTATGGCGCGGATGCGGTTCACGGCATGCGCGTGCAAGCCGGCGAAAGCCGGGTGGGGGCGGAAACAATGCCGTGCCGCACCTGTCATATCGGCGTGGCATCGGCCAACGCGATACCCCATGCACCGCCAATGATCGACGACGCGTGGCGACTGCCTCCGCCTGAACTGGCGTGGTTGGACAAATCCAGCGAAGACATCTGCGAGCAATTGCGCGACCCCGAAACCAATGACGGTTTTACGATGGATGGATTGGCCACCCATCTTGAAACGTCGGCCTTCGTGGCATGGGGCTTTGATCCCGGTGCTGGGCGCAGTGTCCCGCCGGTTGGTTTGGATGAAATGGTCATCGCGTTAAACTTGTGGGCCGCCGCTGGCACGCCTTGCGCAAGCGATCCGTAGCGTAGCAAAATCCCTTGACCTAACGCGATGCTGATTGTTCGGTAGGTCATGGACATTTTGCACATCACCCGCCCCGCCGCCGTCACTGGTCTTGATGACATTCCCATGCCGTCCGTGGATGCGCTGGCTGCGCAAACATTGGTCGCGCGCTGCCCGGTTGCGGGGGAAACCCCGCTTGTTCAGGCCGAAGCTTTGGCCGTCGAGGCTGGCGTGGCCGAGCTGTGGGTCAAAGATGAACGGGGCCGTATGGGGCTGGGCAGTTTCAAGGCGTTGGGGGCGGCATATGTCATTGCGTGCGACAAGGAACGCGGCGATCATCGCGGGCGCACCTATGTCACGGCCAGTGCTGGCAATCATGGCATGTCCGTGGCCGCAGGGGCGCATGCCTTTGGCGCGAAATCTGTGGTGTATATCTCTGAAACCGTCCCCGAAAGCTTTGCCGCGCGGCTGGCCGATCAGGGCGCGCACGTGGTCCGCGAGGGGGCAACATACGAGGATAGCATGGCCGCAGCGCAAGCCGCCGCAGACGCGAACGGCTGGGCGCTTTTGTCAGACAGTTCGTGGCCCGGATATACCGAACGCCCGCACCGCCTGATGGAGGGCTATCTGGTTTTGATGGCCGAAACGATTGCCCAAATGTCGACCCCGCCCACGCATATATTCTTGCAGGCTGGTGTCGGCGGTCTGGCGGGGGCGTGCGCCGCATTGGCGCGGCAGGCATGGGGTGGCGCGCCGCGTATCATCGTGGTCGAACCCGATGCCGCCGCCGCTTTGCATGGGTCAATCAAGGCGGGTGCCCCGACTGAAAGCGCCGGACCGGTCAGCGACATGGGGCGACTAGATTGCAAAATGCCATCGCTGATCGCGTTGAAGGGGCTGGCGCGGGATGCCGATGCATTCGCCCTGATATCCGAGGGCGAAGGACAGGCAGGTGCAGGGGCGGCGATGGTTGCCGGTCTGGCGTCCAGCCCGTCGGGGGCCGCAGGGATCGCTGGCCTGTTGGCACTGTCGGATGCGCAAAAGGACGATCTGGGGGTCACCGCAGCATCGGTTGTCCTGACGGTGCTTAGCGAAGGTCCGGCGACCTGATGCGTGGGTTTGCGCAAAGCGAATACGAACTCCGGCTGGCCCGCGCGCAAAAGCTGATGGCAGCCCATGACCTGTCGGCGATGCTGCTGACGACCGAGGCTGAAATCAGGTATTTCACCGGATTCCTGACGCGGTTTTGGGAAAGCCCGTCACGGGCGTGGTATCTGGTGGTGCCTGCCACGGGCAAACCGGTTGCGGTGATACCGTCGATTGGTGCGGCGCTGATGGCGCAGACCTGGGTGGATGACATCCGCACATGGCGCGCGCCCGATCCTGCCGATGACGGCATCAGCCTGTTGGCCGATACCCTGAACGAAATCGCAGGCACAGGCCGCATTGGCATTCCGTCCGGCCCTGAAACGTATTTGAGGGTTCCCCAGTCTGACTGGGGCTGGATCAAGTCTGGGACATTCGGACAGTTTGTGCCCGATAGCGGGATCACGGCCCGTTTGCGTGCGGTCAAATCCGACGCGGAGATTGCCAAGATTGAAACCGCCTGCACCATCGCGGGGCGGGCCTTTGACCGCGTGCCGCAAATCGCGGCGCAAGGCCGGGCGCTGTCTGCGGTCTTTCGCGACTTTCAACGGCTGCTGCTTGAGGAAGGGGCCGATTGGGTGCCCTATCTGGCCGGCGGCGCGGATCGCGATGGTTATGGGGATGTGATTTCCCCCGCAGCAGACAGGCCATTGGCGCAGGGCGATGTATTGATGCTGGATACGGGCGCGGTATTTGACGGCTATTTCTGCGACTATGACCGGAATTTCGCCATTGGGCCTGCTTCGGCGATTGCGCGCGATGCCCATGCGCGGTTGATTGATGCGGTGAATGCGGCGGCGGATATCGCCCGCCCGGGCACAACGGCAGCAGAGCTGTTCCATGCGATGAACAAGGTCGTGACCGGCGGGGCAGGTGGATCGGACGCGGGGCGTTTGGGGCATGGGTTGGGCATGCAACTGACCGAAGGGATGTCGCTGATCGCCGCCGACCCGACTGTGCTGGCGGCCGGAATGGTTCTGACGCTTGAACCGGGGATTGATACCGTTGACGGTCGCATCATGGTGCACGAGGAAAACATCGTGATCACGCCGGACGGCTGCCGGTTCCTAAGCCCGCGTGCGGGCCCCGACATGGTGGTCATCGAATGAGCTATCCCTATCAATCGGTTCCGACGTTACCTGCGGCGCTTGGTTTGATCGTCTTACAGGCCGACGAAACGCTTGAGGGGGACATGCGCGCGATGATGCCGCTGGAAACCGCGTTTTACGTCAGCCGTGTGCCCAGTGGCGATGCCGTGACCACGGATACTTTAGCTGAAATGGCCGCGCATTTAAGCCGCGCGGCGGGGCTGCTGCCCCATGCGGCCCGTTTTGCCAGCATCGGCTACGGGTGCACGTCTGGGGCTGCTGAAATCGGGCCTGAACGCGTGGCTGGGTTGATCCGCGCGGGGGCAGACAGCCCGCATGTGACCAATCCGCTGAGCGCGCTGATCGCGGCGTGTCGGCATCTGGGGGTGACACGGCTGGGGCTTTTGTCGCCCTATGTCGCGCAAGTGTCTGCCAAATTGCGCGATGCCCTTGGTCGCGACGGCATTGAAACGCCGGTTTTCGGCAGCTTTGACGAGGCAGAGGAAGCCAAAGTCGTGCGCATCGACGCCGCATCCATTGTCGCAGCGGCGGTCGATCTGGCGTCGCAGGGCGGGGCAGAGGCGGTTTTTCTAAGCTGCACCAATCTGCGCACGCTGAATGTGATTGACCGGATCGAAGGCGAAACCGGGCTGCCGTGTCTTTCCAGCAATCAGGTTTTAGCGTGGCATATGGCGCAGGCCGCAGGGATCACCGCACGGATACCGGGGCGCTTGGGGCAATATTAGGCACCGCTGCCCTAGGCCCCCGCCTGCACCGACAAAACTAAAAATTGATCTATTTGCGAAAATTGAAGGCCATTCGGGGCATTGATCCACTTGACGATGGTGATGTGTTGGCATACCTCAGACGTCGTTGAGCGGGCGTTGTGTAATGGTTAAGACCTCAGTTTTCCAAACTGAAGATGAGGGTTCGATTCCCTCCGCCCGCTCCAACAGATTATTCCCTTAAATTCAGACTGCTATGATTTGCCGCAAGTGGTGACCCTTTGTCGGGCTTGACCCCATGCGCGGTGCAGGCGATGACACAAGTGTTTGAAAAGGAATTCTGATGGCCCGCACGCCCACGCCCGCACCCGCGCATGAAGAGCGCGAAAAATCCAAGCAGCTTGGCGCTTTGCGTGCCCTTGCCCCTTTTGTGCGGCCTTATCGCGGCCTGATGATTGCGGCGGTTCTGGCGTTGATCACCACGGCGATGATTTCGCTGATGCTGCCACTGGCCGTGCGCCGGGTGATCGATAACTTTGGCAGCGGCGAACAATTGCTGGATCAGTATTTCATCGCCGCCTTGATTATTGCCGCGTTTTTGGCAATCGGGACGGGGCTGCGCTATGCGCTGGTCACGCGGTTTGGCGAACGGGTGGTCGCGGATATTCGCAAGGCCGTGTTCGACCGCGTTATCGGGATGAGCCCGTCGTTCTATGAGCGCATCATGACCGGAGAGGTTCTGAGCCGGATCACCACCGATACCACGCTTATTCTGTCCGTGATCGGATCGTCGGTATCCATCGCGCTGCGCAATATGCTGATTTTCAGCGGCGGCTTGATCTTGATGCTGTTCACCTCGGCCAAGCTAACCGGGATGGTGTTGTTGCTGGTTCCTGCCGTGATCGTGCCGATCCTCGTGCTGGGGCGCAAGTTGCGTGTGATCAGCCGCGAAAACCAGGATTGGATCGCGGCCAGTTCGGGCAACGCGTCGGAAAGCCTAAGTGCTGTGCAGACCGTACAGGCCTTTACCCACGAGGCCGCAAGCCGCGCACAATTCGCGCAGATGACCGAAGCGTCTTATGATGCGGCGCGTCGCCGGATCAAGACGCGGGCGTTGATGACGGTCATCGTGATCTTTTTGGTCTTTGCCGGTGTTGTTGGGGTGTTGTGGATGGGCGCGCGCGATGTGCGGGCGGGCGATATGACCCCCGGTGCGTTGGTTCAATTCGTGATCTACGCGGTGATGGTGGCCGGCGGCGTGGCCGCATTGTCGGAAATCTGGGGCGAATTGCAGCGTGCAGCTGGCGCGACCGAGCGTCTGGTGGAACTGCTGCAAACCAACGACGACGTACACGATCCGGACACGTCAGCCGAATTGCCCAACCCGGTGGCGGGGCGCATCGTTTTTGAAGATGTGCAATTTTCCTATCCTGCGCGCCCGGGTGTGCAAGCGCTGGATGGCATCAACCTGACAATCAATCCCGGCGAAACCGTTGCCTTTGTCGGCCCGTCGGGGGCAGGTAAGACAACGATCATCCAGATGATCCTGCGGTTCTATGATCCGCAATCGGGGCGGATCACCCTAGATGGGATCGATCTGCGTGATGTGGCGCGCGACGCATTCCGGCGCTCGGTCGCACTTGTGCCGCAAGATCCGGTTATCTTTGCCACCTCGGCGCGCGAGAACATCCGCTTTGGGCGGCTGGACGCGACGGATGCCGAAATCATCGCAGCGGCCGAAGCGGCGGCAGCACATCAGTTCATCAGCGAATTACCCGATGGCTATGACAGCTATCTGGGCGAACGCGGTGTGATGTTGTCGGGCGGGCAAAAACAACGCATCGCCATTGCGCGGGCAATCTTGCGGGATGCACCTGTGTTGTTGCTGGACGAAGCGACCAGCGCACTGGACGCCGAGAGCGAACGCGCGGTGCAGCATGCGGTGGATCAACTTAGCGCAGACCGCACGACATTGATCGTCGCGCATCGCTTGGCGACTGTCAAAAAGGCGGACCGTATCGTGGTGCTGGAAGCGGGGCGGATTGTCGACATGGGCACCCATGATGAGCTGGTCGAGCAAGGCGGGCTTTATGCGCGTTTGGCACGGTTGCAGTTCACCGACGGCATTGCTGCCGAATAAAACGCTTGTCTATCTCTGCCTAAGGTGGAAACTATCAGGCGCAAATAAAACCACAGGGAGATGATCATGGGTTTATGGAGTTTCGTTAAAGACGCCGGTAAAAAAGTATTCGGCGGCGACGAGAAAGAAGTTACAGGCGCGGCCTTGCAGGACGAATTGAAAGAACTGGGCCTTGATGCCGAAGGTCTGGACATTCAGGTCGATGGCGACAAAGTCACCGTTTCGGGCAATGCAGTCAGCCAAGAGATGAAAGAAAAAGTCATTCTGGCAGTCGGTAACGTCGAAGGTGTTGCAGCCGTCGAAGAAGACATGAGCGGCGGTGACGGCGATGGTACGTTCCACACCGTTGAAAAGGGTGACACGCTTTGGGGTATCTCGGCCAAAACCCTTGGCAATGGCGCACGCTACGAAGAGATTTTCGAGGCCAACCGCCCGATGTTGACGCACCCAGACAAAATCTATCCGGGGCAAATGCTGCGTATTCCAGCAAAATAATCACGGCGCGGCCCCAAGCGGGCACGCCAAATCACACGATTATCAAGAGCGGCAGATCACTTCTGCTGCTCTTTTTGCATTTTGCATGGTGAAACTAGGCTGACGCCACGTTCAAAGTCCTCTCAGGCGCTTGCGAATTCTGCATTTAGCTATCATCCTGAGCAACGGGGAATAAATGAATGCGGGCAAACCGCACCATAGGGAGGACTATTATGTCATTTGCCGGAGTCGAAGACCGTAATGCAATTGAGGCAGAAATGCCGTGGGCAGACCGGGACGTCGCCAAAACCATGTGGGGCTTGCTGAGCAATACGGCGGGCAAGTTCCCAAATCACAATGCAATCAGCTATCAGTTGTTTTCCGGCCCGAAAGATTACGCCGAAACTATGACGTGGTCGCAGCTGCACGCGCAGGTCGGGCGGACAGCGAACCTGTTCCGGTCCTTGGGTATCGGACCGACCGATGTGGTGGCCTATGTGCTGCCAAACTGTAACGAGACGGTTATCACCTTGCTGGGCGGCGCGGTCGCAGGGATCGCGAACCCCATCAACCCGCTGCTAGAAGCAGAACAGATCGGCGCAATCCTGCGCGAAACCAACGCCAAGGTTGTCGTGACTTTGCGGCCCTTCCCGAAAACCGATGTGGCACAGAAAACCGCGGAGGCGGTTGCGTTGGCACCAAACGTGAAACATGTGCTTGAGGTGGACCTGTGCCGCTATCTGACCGCGCCGAAATCGTGGATCGTTCCATTGATCCGGCCCAAGCAGACGGCCAGCAATCAAGCCACCTATCATAATTTCAACGCCGAGATCGCCAAACAGCCTGCTGAGCTGACCTTTGATGATCCGCAAGAAGACCGCGTGGCGTTCTATTTCCACACGGGCGGCACCACGGGCATGCCCAAGGTCGCACAGCATAAATATTCCGGCATGGTCTATAACGGCTGGATTGGTCACACGCTGTTGTACACTGAAGACGACAACATCATGTGTCCGCTGCCGTTGTTCCACGTATTCGCCTGCCACGTGATCTTGATGGCGGCGGTGACATCCGGTGCGCATGTCGTGTTCCCGACACCCCAAGGGTATCGCGGCGATGGCGTGTTTGACAACTTCTGGAAGCTCGTCGAACGCTGGAAAATCACCTTTATCATCACCGTGCCCACCGCGATTTCGGCCAAGATGCAGCGCCCGGTTGATGCTGACATCTCGACCGTGAAAACCGCGTTTTCGGGCTCTGCGCCTTTGCCGTTGGAACTGTTCCGCCGCTTTGAAAAGGCTACGGGCATCACCCTGATCGAAGGCTACGGTCTGACCGAAGCAACCTGTCTGGTGTCGTCGAACCCGACCGATGGCGTGCGCAAGGTTGGCAGCATCGGGATCACCTTCCCCTATACGGATGTGAAGATCATCAAAGGTACCAATGACGGACCTGTCGAGGCCAAGATAGACGAGATCGGTGAGATCTGCATCTCGAACCCCGGCATCTATGCGGGCAACACCTATACCGAAGCGGAAAAGAACAAAGACCTGTACTACTTTGACAAATACCTGCGTACAGGCGATTTGGGCCGCATCGACGAAGACAAGTATCTGTGGATCACGGGCCGCGCCAAAGACCTGATTATCCGCGGTGGTCACAACATCGACCCCGCTGAAATCGAAGAAGCGTTGCTGGGTCACGAGGCCGTTGCCTTTGCCGGTGCGATCGGCCAGCCTGATGCCCACGCAGGTGAAGTACCTTGCGCCTTTGTTGAACTGGTCGGCGGTGCATCGGTAACCGAGCAAGAGCTGATGGAATTCTGCAAGGACAAGGTTCAGGAACGCGCGGCACAGCCCAAGCACATGACGATCATGCCCGAACTGCCCAAAACGGCTGTTGGCAAGATCTTCAAGCCTGATCTGCGCAAAATGGCGATCACCCGCATCTTTAATGAATCGCTTGAGGCAGCCGGGGTACCCGCACGCGTCGCCTCTGTGGTGGATGATAAAAAACGCGGTTTGGTGGCACAGGTCACCCTGAACGGCGCGTCCGAGGCCGATGTCGGTAAAACGCTGAATGCGTTCACCTTTGGCTGGGAAGCTGCATGAACCAACCCGACTATGGCGTTTTGCTGGACGATGAAATCTGGGCCTATATGCGGCGATCAGATGAATTCTATCCACCTGACGCGGTCGGGCTGACAATCGAAGATCAGCGCGCAGTCTATAACAAGATGTGCGCTGCTTTTCACCAAGCCCACCCCGACGGGGTACAAACATGGGACGTTACCTTTGGTGGCGTCCCATGTCGCCGTTACGAGGTGGGCGCATCCGATATCACTGTCATCTATTACCACGGGGGCGGGTTCGTTGTTGGCGGGCTGGACAGCCATGATGATGTCTGCGCCGAGATTTGCGCAGGCACTGGATACCGCGTGATCTCGGTCGATTACGGTTTGGCCCCCGAAGTGATTTTCCCCGGTTGTTTTAATGATGCCTACGGTGCGTTCGAGGCCATCGCTGCGGGCCACCCCGGTGACATTGTACTGGCTGGGGATAGCGCGGGTGGCAACCTTGCTGCCGCCGTCGCCCATCATGCCCGTGGCCGCGTTGACGGACGTATCAAGGGGCAGGTGCTGATCTATCCGGGGCTTGGCGGGGACCGGACGCGGGGCAGCTATGTCCACCATGCCAATGCGCCGCAGCTTACAGTCGCGGATATGGCATTTTATCAGCAGGTCCGTTCAGGCGGGGCACCGCCCAAGGGTGATCCACGCTATGCGCCCCTGCACGACACGGATTTTTCCGGCCTGCCGCCCAGCGTCATGATCACGGCAGAATGTGATCCGCTGTCCAGCGACGGCGAAGCCTACCGCGATGCCATTCTGGCCGCTGGCGGGCAGGCGGTCTGGATCGAAGAGGCGGGCTTGGTTCACGGCTGTCTGCGCGCGCGTGTGATGTCACGCAGGGCGGCGGCGTTTTTCGACCGGATCGTTGATGCGATCAGCCGTTTGGGGGCAGGGCAATGGCCTGCAACGCGCCCCTAGCTTAGAAACGATTTTGCCAGCATCGTATCGGCCACAGGTGCGCCCAAACGTCCCAAAATCGTCGGCGCAAGCTGAAGCTGGTCGATCACTGTATCCTCGGACGGGCCTTGGGCGTCGCCAAAGTAATATAGCGCTGTTTCCTGCTGCAACGGGCTGCGCCCGCCGTGGTGGCCGCGTTCGTCCTGACCATGATCTGCGGTCACGATGACCTCGTAGCCCATGGCGCGCCAGCGTGGGATAAAGGGGGCCAGCATCTCGTCCATGACGGCGCAGGCGTGATCCATTTCCTGACAATCATGAAAGAAACGGTGCCCCATGCTGTCGAGCGTGCAGGTGTGCAGCATCCCGTAGTTCAGGTCGAACCTGTGGGCCAGATTGGTCAGGGTGCCGAACAGATCGATATCAGACGGGGTCATCTGGTTGATCAACCCATAGCCGGTCATCGTGTGGAAACGGCCGTGGTTGATCGTGTCGCTGTCAGGCTCGTCATATTCGATGTCGCGGACATAGTCGAAAGGATGGCGGTTAAAAAACTCGGACCAAAATGAATGGGCGACGGCACCTGTCACACCGCCAGCCGCGCGGGTTTGGGCAAAGACGTCCTTGTGTTTTAGGCGGAAAACATTGCCATTGCCGGTACAGCCATGCTGAGCCGGGGCCACGCCTGTGTGGATAGACGCATAGCACGAGGCCGAGATGGACGGCAGCACAGCGCGCTGCGTCCAGACGCGGGCATCACCACTGTCCACCCAGCCTTCGAGGTTGCCGAACAAGCGGCGGAAATTGCGGTAGGGGACACCGTCAAGGATGATCAATAGCAGTTTGTTCTTCATGGCCTGATCCTACATCAGCGGAGAGAGACGGAAAATTTCAAATTTTCCGAGCCGGATTTTTTGAAAAAATCCGTTCCCTTCAATTCCCGGCGCTTTCCATACGGCGGTGTTCAATCGTTTCTTCCAGCCAGCCGATTTTCATCTCGGGAACCGAGCTAAGAAGCAGATCGGTATAATCATCAAAGGGCGGTGCCAGCACCTGGCTTTTCGGTCCGTAGCGCACAACCTTGCCTTGGTACATCACAGCGATGCTGTCGGCGATAGCACGCACCGTTGCCAGATCGTGGGTGATGAACAGATAGGCGACATCTTCGATCTTTTGCAAGTTCAGCAACAGCTTGAGAATGCCATCCGCCACCAGCGGATCAAGCGCCGATGTGACCTCGTCGCAGATGATCAGCTTGGGCTTGGCCGCAAGGGCGCGCGCGATACACACGCGTTGCTTTTGACCGCCCGACAGTTCCGCGGGATAGCGGTCTTGGAAACCGTCGCCCAATTCGATCTCGTCCAGCAATTCCTGAATGCGCTTTTGCTTGGCTTTGCCTTTCAGCCCGAAATAAAACTCCAACGGGCGACCGATGATCGTGCCCACGGTCTGGCGCGGGTTCATCGCGGTGTCAGCCATCTGATAGATCATCTGCATTTCGCGTAGGTCTTCGATGGGGCGCGTTGCCAAGTCAGGGCTCAACACCCGCCCGTCAAAGGTGATCTGCCCGTCGCTGGGCGGCAGCAAGCCGGTGATCACGCGGGCCAGTGTCGATTTGCCCGAACCGGATTCACCAACAATAGCCAGGGTTTGGCCGGGGTGGATGTCGACGTTGATATTTTTCAACACGTCGAAATTCGTACCCTTATAGCGCGCCGTCACGTTCTCGACCCGCAGCACGGGGGTGTCCGTCGGGGTCTTTTCTTCGTGGTTGATCGACCGCACGGAAACCAGTGCTTTGGTGTAGTCTTCTTTGGGGTTGTTGATGATCTGATCAACGGTGCCGTATTCGACCATATCGCCCTGTTGCAACACCATGATGTGGTCGCTGACCTGCGCCACAACGGCCAGATCATGGGTGATGTACAACGCGGCCACACCTGTTGCGGCAATCGCTTCCTTGATCGCGGCCAGCACGTCGATTTGCGTGGTGACGTCCAGCGCCGTTGTGGGTTCGTCGAATACCACCAGATCGGGTTCGGGGCAAAGCGCCAGCGCCGTCATGCAGCGTTGCAATTGACCACCGGACACCTGATGGGGATAGCGGTTGCCGATGTTCTCGGGGTCGGGCAGGCCCAGCTTGGCAAACAGCTCGACCGCGCGGGCTTCGGCTTCGGCTTTGCTGAATTTGTTCTGGAAGATGGCGGCCTCGGTGACCTGTTCCATGATCTTTTTGGCAGGGTTGAACGATGCCGCTGCGGATTGCGAAACATAGGTCACTTCGGCACCGCGCAAACGCCGCAGGCTGCGCAGGTTTTCCTTGAGGATATCGCGCCCGTTGACCCAGACTTCGCCGCCGGTGATTTCAACACCGCCGCGGCCATAGGCCATTGCAGCCAGACCGATGGTGGATTTACCGGCACCGGATTCACCAATCAGGCCCAGTACTTTGCCAGCTTCCAGATCGAAATCCACACCGTGCACGATTTTGATCGCGACGGGCTTTTCGCCGGGGGGATAGGCCGTAGCGCCGATTTTCAGCCCGCGTACCTTTAGCAGTGGTTCGGTCATCCCCGGCCCCCTTTCAGCGATGTGGTGCGGTTCAGGATCCAATCCGCAACAAGGTTGATCGAGATGCACAAGGTGGCAATTGCATAGGCAGGATAAAGTGCTGCCTGAATGCCGTAGTTGATGCCTTCTTTGTTCTCTTTCACGATGCCGCCCCAATCCGCTTGGGGTGGTTGAACGCCCAAACCAAGAAACGACAGGGTCGAGACGAACAGAACCGCAAAGATAAAGCGCAGTCCCATTTCCGCGACCAGCGGTGACAGCGCGTTTGGCAGGGTCTCGCGGAAAATGATCCAGCCGATTTTCTCGCCGCGCAGGCGGGCGGCTTCGACGTAATCCATCACGGTGATATCCACGGCGACGGCGCGGGCCAGTCGGTAAACGCGGGTGCTGTCGAGCAGGCCCATCAGGATGATCAGGATCGGTACGGTGGTCGGCATGACCGACAAGACGACTAGCGCAAAGATCAGCGATGGGATCGACATGATCAGATCAACAAAACGCGACAGCACCTGATCGACCCAACCGCCAGAAACAGCGGCGAAAAAGCCCATGATTGATCCCAGCGTAAAGCTGAGGATGGTCGCGGCGGTGGCGATAAAGATCGTGGTCTGCCCGCCATAAATCATCCGGCTTAGCAGGTCCCGGCCGATGCTGTCGGTGCCAAGCAGGAACTCGGACGAAGAGGGTTCCCACACGTCACCGACGATTTCGGCCATGCCGTAAGGGGCGATCCAAGGGGCAAAGATTGCCATGAGGAAATAAATACCGGTGAAGAACAGACCGATCATTGCAGAGATGGGGATGTTTTTCATGGGCGAAACCCTTTCGATGGCAGGGTTTTAACGTTCAATGACGATGCGGCGGCCGGGTGTCTTCCCGCGCTTTTGCTTGGCAAAAACGCTTGGCCGCGCACAGCGTATTCTTTCGGGGAACAATGCACTGAACTCATTTCGGATGCCTCAGCCTTGGGTTGGCAAGGATCGACACAATGTCAGCAACCAGGTTCAAACCGATATAGACGGCGGCAAAGATGAGACCGCAGGCCTGCACCACGGGCACATCGCGTTTGCTGACGTGATCCACAAGGTACTGGCCCATGCCGGGATAGGCGAACACCACCTCGACCACGACAACACCGACGACAAGATAGGCAAGGTTCAACATCACCACGTTGACGATGGGCGCGATGGCATTCGGAAACGCGTGCTTGCGAATGATTTTGAGCATGCCCAGACCTTTGAGTTCGGCCGTCTCGATATAGGCTGATTGCATCACGTTCAGGATCGCGGCGCGGGTCATGCGCATCATATGCGCCAGCACCACCAGCGTCAGCACCATTACAGGGATCGCGATCGCGTTCAGCTTGGCACCAAGGGTCATGCTGTCGTTGATAATGGCGACCGACGGGAACAGGCGCCACTTGATCGCCACCCAATAGATCAAGACATAGCCGATCATGAATTCAGGGATGGAAATAGTCGTCAGCGTCACCGCCGAGATCAGTTTATCCGGCCAGCGGTCTTTGTAGCGCACGGCCAGCAGGCCAAGGAAAATTGCCAGCGGGACCGAGATGGCGGCCGCCCAGAAGGCAAGGAAAAGCGTGTTCTTCAGACGTCCGCCAAGGCTTTCGGCGATGTCGCGGCCATTTGTCAGGGCTGTGCCCAGATCGCCCTGCAACACACCACCAAGCCATGTGAAATAGCGGGTGACGGCGGGTTCGTTCAGACCAAGTTCGCGGCGCATGTTCGCCAACGCTTCGGGCGTGGCAGACTGACCTAATATGGATTGTGCCACGTCGCCGGGCAAAATCGAGGTGCCTACGAAGATCAGGATCGACGCGGCAAAGAGGAGCAGAAGGCCCAACGCTAAGCGTTGGGCGATCAGTTTCAGTATCGGGTGCATCTACGTGAACCCTTATGCGTCTTTGACCCAGCATTTGATCGGCGCTTTGTTGTTCATCAACTCGGCGTTTGGATCTTCGGTCCAGCCGCCAACGTTGCTGGCAACACCGTCAACAAAGTCGTTGAACATCGGCAGGATCAGGCCGCCTTCGTCACGCAGCGATTGACCCATTGTGGAATAGATCGCTTTGCGTTTTGCATCGTCCAGCTCGGCACGTGCCTCAAGCAGCATCGCGTCGAATTCCGGGCGTTTCCAGCGGGTGTCGTTCCAGTCTGCGGTCGACAGGTACGCTGTCGAATACATCTGGTCCTGCACCGGACGGCCACCCCAGTAGGATGCACAGAACGGCTGTTTGTTCCAGACTTCGGACCAGTAACCATCGTTAGGCTCGCGCTTGATTTCCAGCGGGATACCGGCGGCTTTGGCGGATTCCTGGAACAGCGATGCAGCATCGACAGCACCAGGGAAGGCACCATCAGCAACGCGCAGGATGATCGGGCTGCCGTCGTGACCGGATTTGGCGTAGAATTCTTTCGCCTTCTCGATGGAGTGTTCGCGCTGTGGGATGGACGCATCGAACAACGGATAGGAGGCGTTGATCGGCATGTCGTTCCCGATTGTGCCATAGCCGCGCAGGATCTTGTCGACCATTTCTTCGCGGTTGATCGCGTATTTCAGTGCCATACGCAGATCGTTGTTGTCGAATGGCGCGGTGTCGATATGCGCGATGAACACATAGTGGCCACGACCGGCAACGGATTTCACGCTCAGGTTTGGCGCGCGGTCCAGCAGGGCGGCAACCTTGGGGTCAACGCGGTTGATCATGTTGACCTGACCGGATTGCAACGCCGCAGTACGCGCAGTCGCATCGTTCAGAACCAGCACTTCGTTATAGTCGGTAAAGCCGCGGTTGTCGGCATCCCAGTAGTTTTCGTTGCGCTTAAAGCCGTGGCGCACGCCGGGCTCGTCAACTTCGAGAGTGTAGGGGCCTGTACCGATACCGGCACCGGGGTTGTCCATGCCGCCATCGGGCTGGATCATCAGGTGATAGTCGGCCATCAGATATGGAAGGTCAGCGTTGCCGACTTCGAGTTCGACGATAAAGTTGTCGCCATCGACTTTCATGTCGGAAATGCCGCGCATGATGCCCAAAGCACCCGACTGGCTGTCCTCGTTCGAATGGCGCTGCATGGTTTTCAGCACGTCTTCGGGGGTCATGTCTTTGCCGTTGTGGAACTGGATGCCCTTACGGATTTTGAACGCCCATGTTTTCGCATCGGCAGACGCTTCATAGCTTTCGGCCATGCGTGGCTCGACCGCGCCGCTTGCGTCGACTTCGACCAGCGATTCATACAGGTGACGCAGGTTGTCCAATGGGACTTCGGATGCGGTCAGTGCCGGGTCAAGCGTGTTTGTCGATTCACCACCTGAAGAACCGATCTTGAGCGAGCCACCGCGAATCGGTGTGCCGTGCGATGCGGCGTCCGCGCTGTTGGCCAGCATTGTGTTTGCGACGGCAGCTGTTACACCTAAAGCAGCAGCGCGGCCTACGAATTCGCGGCGGGTCATCGTGCCCTTGGCCACTTGGCCCGTCATATGTTTCAGTTGATCATCCATGATCATGTCTCCCTGTTTTGGTGATTTTATTATGTGTACCTACGTTCAGGCATCGCTATTTTTCTGCCTTTACGTTTGCGCATTTTCATTTGTGTCGCAAGGGTTAATACCTTGAAGTATATGACGGGTTTATTACATGAAGTGTCGCTTAATGCCATCCTCGACGTCGCGTTCATACATCAACTTATCGTCTTCATATGCCTCAAGACGTGCGGTCAGATAAAAGGTCGTGGCATCAGACCACATTTTCGAATGGGTTTCGGTACGCAATCGAATGCCGTCCCGCTCCAGCTCCTCGGTCCAGTGGCATGTGCCAGTCGCGCTTAGCGGATCGGCGGGGTTGATCGTCCAGCGTTCGCGCGCGATCGAACCTGCGATCAAGCCGTGATCGGCATCCCGAACTTTGCCAAAGTCGTCTTCGATCACCAATGATATATCGCCCGTGACCATATCGGTTTCCTGCCGCCGGATGTGGTTTTCGGCGCGCAGGGTTTCTGTTTCCCACGGGGCCGCAGCGGTGGGGGGCGGGAATGTATATTCGTCGCCGCCCGTCGTGGGCCGTTGGGGCAGGGCGATTTCACCCGCTGTCAGGGTCAGCGTCGCGGCATCGGGGCTGGGCCAGATCAGCGGCCAGTATGCGGTAGAAATTGACACGCGCAAGCTGTGACCCGCCGGAACGCGGTAGGCGATGTGGTCCAGATCAAAGCTGATGTCCTCGACCTTGCCCGGTTGCATCGACGCGGGGTGTTCGGCGCTGTTTCGATGGCTCAGGTTCAGCACGCCATAGGTAATGCGCGCACTGGCCCCGTCGGGGTGGATATGGTTCAGCCGCACGGCAATTTGCCCCTGCGGTTTGTCGCAGGACAGCCGCAAAGTGATGCGCGGCGCGCCAACAATATCCATGTTTTCGGTCAGCGGCCCGGTATCAAACACCGTGGACAGCGCATCATCCTGACGCTGGTCGCCGGGCATTTCGGGGCCCAACCAGATCGCGCAGTATTCACCGGCGCTGGCCCCGCAATGCGCAGGCGACGCGACCGTGGCATTCAGGGGGGCAGGTTCGGCGGCAAGGCCTGCGTCTGTCAGGTGCAGCGACTGGACGGGCAAATGCGATGTGGCACCGGTGTCTTCGGCAATCCAGCGGCCGGGGCGTTCCAGCACCCATGTGGCGGGGCGCATGCCGTCCATCAGATAGGCGCGGTAATCGGGGTCGTCTTCGACGCCGGTATCGATGTCTTTTAGCCAGCGGTCCCACCAGCGCAGGGCCTCTTGCAGGAAACCGATGCGCGGTTCGGGGATCGCGAAATGGGGGTATTTATGCACCCAAGGACCGACGATGCCCTTGGCACCGGGCAGGGCTTCGACCAGTTGCGGCACCGCGTTTTTATAGGCGTCGCCCCAACCACCTACAGCCAGAACCTTGGCTTTTATAGCGGTGTAGTCTTCGATTACCGACCCTTGTTTCCAGTAGGCATCGCGGGATTGGTGGCGCAGCCACAGAGATGGCAGGAATGGTTCGGCCTTTAGGCGCTCCAGCCACATCTCGCGCCAGTCGGCGCGCAGGGCAGGGTCGGGGGCGCGGCTGGAATAGGCCCACATGGTTGCCCCCCAGCCGAGGTTCTCGTTCAGCAAACAGCCGCCTTTGTAGTGAATATCGTCTGCAAAGCGGTCTACGGTGGAACACAGGGTAATGACCGCCTTGAGCGGTTCGGGCCCATGCGCAGCGACCTGCAACCCGTTGAAACCACCCCAGCTGATCCCCATCATGCCAACGCTGCCATTGCACCAGTCTTGGGCCGCCAGCCAGTTGATCACCTCGATACAGTCGGATTGTTCTAGCGGGGTGTATTCGTCTTCCATGACCCCTTGGCTGTCACCATTGCCGCGCATGTCGACGCGCACGCAGGCATAGCCGCGTTCGGCAAACCACGGGTGGGTCAGCGCATCGCGCGCGGTGGTGCCATCGCGTTTGCGGTAGGGCAGATATTCCAGAATGACCGGCACTGGCGCGCCATCCGAATTCTCAGGCCGCCATATCCGGGCAGAAAGCCTGCATCCGTCTGAGAGTGTGATCCCCAGATCAGGGTCTTCGATTATCGCAAGCGGGGCGTTTGAGCTGGATGTCATGGCGGCAGGGTTGCGGCGGGGCAGCTGCTTGTCAACCGCCGGTGCTGGTGTGAAGTGATCTTTATTACACGCGTAAATAGAACTGCCTATTTTTGACCCTTGGACGGGCGGATGACAGGGCGAATTGCCCATGCTGAGGGCGACACTGTGGCGCCGATGCATAGGTGAAATAAGGCAGAAATAAGGCGTCGTTGTTTAAAGTTGAAGTTACATCCGTAATAAATGTAGCGTGGCTACTATCAGTATATTCACCTTAAGGGAGAATTTTTGGAGCGCCCCGCACGGATTGGTTTAACGATCTGGCGGACAACAATAATAACCAAGTGATCCGCATAGAACGGACACAGAGGTAGAGCGGTAGTATTATGAAGACGATAGAATTCGTCGTTCGCGATCAAGCGGGTGGAGTGCAACGTGGTGCGGTGGCTGAAGGCACCAATTCCTATGTGATCCATGCGAAAGCTGGTCAAGAAATTTCCCTTAACCTGCGTCAGACTGATTTTCTGTCGCACACACGCGATGGAAGTGATCTGGTTCTGACGCTGTCCGATGAGACAGTCATCAGGATCGGCAATTACTTTAACGAAACAGGCGCGCCAAACCGTCTGTTTGTCTCGTCCGACGGATACCTGAACGAAGTGGGGTTCATCGCGAACGAGGGCGGCGGTCTTTACGCGCAATACGGCCCAACCGAACAATGGGGCAAATGGAGCCCCTCTGACGATCTGATCTATTTCGGTCGCACGGACACGGCAGTCGTTACTGGTGCAATGGCCGGTGACGAGGACGAAGTGTCGATGTTGGCGGCACCCTTGCTGGGCGCAGGTCTGATTGGCGGCGGTGGGGCTGTGACGGCTGCAGTGGTTGCAAGCGGCGCGGCTGTCTTGAGCAGTGGAAGCTCTGGCGGCGGTGCGGCACCGGCCCCGGCTGTAGACACGTCCGACATTGCGGTTACCTTTGCCGAGGGCGGCGGTGACCAGCAGGCCACCATCACGGGCACGGGCGAACCCGGTTCTATCATTGAAGTTACTGTCGAGGGCGTGACCCGGACGGCAACGGTTGACGCAGATGGCACATGGTCAGTGAGCTATGACGCTGGCACCTTTGAAAGCGGCGAATACGAAACCGAGGTCACCGTCAAATCGACCGATCAAAGCGGAACAACCGCCACCGTAACCGACACATTGGTTGTCGATACGTTGGTCAACGATCTGACCTTTAGCAATCAGGCGGGTGCCGCCGACGCGACCATCAATGCAGCCGAAGCCGCCCAAGGCGTGGTGATGACGGGCACGGTCGAGCCGGGTTCGACGGTTTCGGTTACCATGGGCAATGTCACACATGCCGCGACGGTTGACGCCGACGGCAACTGGACAGTGACCTTTGCACCGGGCGACATTCCCGCCGGTACATATTCCAGCACCATGGTTGCAACAGCAACGGATAAAGCGGGCAACACCCGCAGCGTGACACAATCCGTTTTGGTCGACAGCGAAGCAGGCGCTTTGACAATCAGCGCAGCCCCTGTCGAAGGTGACGATGTCATCAACGCAGCCGAGGCAAGCGACGGCGTGGCCATTTCAGGCACCGCAGATGCCGGGGCCGTGGTGACGGTGACCCTTGCAGGTGTGGTCACGACCACGCGCGCAGACGCGAATGGCGAGTGGACATCCTATTACGCCGCCGGTGACGTGGCGCAAGGCGTCTATACCGCCGACATTACTGCAAAAATCACGGATGCGGCGGGCAACACCCGCACCGCAACCGATAGCGTGCAGGTCGATACCCGTGTCGATAACCTGTCGCTGAACAGCGTCGAAGGTGACAATATCGTCAGCGGGGCCGAGCGTTTGGCCAATGGCGGCGTTCTGGTCACTGGGACCTCTGAAATCGGGTCGTCGGTCGCGGTCACGCTGGGGGATGCATCAGCCAATGGAACCGTTGACGCCAGCGGCAATTGGGCGGTGACCTTTGCGCCCGGACAGGTACCCGAGGGCACGATCAACACCACAGCTTTGGTCAAGGCCACGGATGCGGCAGGGAACGTGGCCACGGACAGCCACGCCGTTGTGATCGACACAGTTGTTGATCCACTGAACCTGAACCAGCCCGGCGGCAGCGACAATGTCGTCAGCGCCAAGGAAGCCGCAGCAGGCATTGATCTGAATGGTCAGGTCGAGGTCGGTTCGCGGGTTGTGGTCAACTTTGACGGCACGAATTATATCGCCACCGTTGACGCGTCCGGTAACTGGGCTGTGACGATCCCGCCAGAAAATATTCGGGCGGGTACCTATGATGCGGATATTTCTATCACGGCGACTGACAGCGTGGGCAACGTCGATTCAATCAGCGATACGCTGGCAATCGACACCTATGCGCCAGAGGGTCCGATGATCGAATCCTATACCCGTGACGGTGAAGGCATTCGCGCCATCTCGGTCGAGCAAAGCGATGATGCGTTGGCCGTGCACCAGATAAGGGCTGACACATCCATTACGGAGGTCGAGGCGAGCACGCTGGACAATGATGTCCTGAACGAGACGAATTTTTACTTCAGCTCGAATGTACCGGACGGATCTGACCTGATCGTGACCGCGACAGACACTGCGGGCAATTCGTCGGGCACCTATCTTGCGCTGGATGATGAAAGCGCCAACACCCAGCTGTCCCTGACCAACCCGAACCTGGCCAACTACAACATCGAAACCGTCGATCTTCAGTTCGCAGAGGAAGCGCAACTGACCATCACAGAGGCGGCGTTGATCAATCTATCAAGCAACACCAATACGTTGATTGTAAACGGCCACACCGATGACACGGTCACAATCGCAGGTGCAACGCGCACGGGGACCGAGGCCAGAGATGGCCAGACGTATGACATCTATACGCTGGGCAGCGAAGGTACCTTGATGATTGATGACGATATCAGCGTCGTCGTTTGAGCCAAGATAAGGTAGGGCGCGGGGGGCAACGACCATCCCGCGCCGGTACAATAATAATCGGGCACGTTAAGGGCAGGCGCATGGGGCAAAAACGACTAAGGGCAGGAGGCATATGCGCGCTGGCGCTGGCTCTGTCCGGCTGCGCGCCTAACATCGGGGGCGGGTTTGCCCCGGCGGATATGGTTGCGCGGTTCAGGACACCCCATGCTTCGCAAGCCATCAAACCGACATACGCAGAAAAAGTCACCGCAGAAAGCCAGATCATCCAAGGGCTATCCCTGCGGTCTTCGGTATTGCCGCAGGGCGATGTTTCTCAGGTGGTTGCGTCCTCCGTCCTTGCTGCCAACAGCCGCACAGCCGAGGCCGAGTTGCGCGCGGCGACATTACGATCCGAGGCAGCAAGCAAGAACTGGTTGCCCAAGATCGGCCCGCAGATCAGCCTGACCTCTTTGGGGTCTGTGGTGGCCAATCTGGTCGTCGATCAGGTTTTATTCGACAATGGCCGCCGCAAAGGTGAACGCGAATTCGCGGTTGCCGATGTCGAAGTGGCCGCAGTTTCACTGGCACAAGACACCAACAAACGCGTGGCGACGGCGCTTGGCCTCTATACGACTGCTGCCCAAGCCCGCGAAAATGCAACCCTCGGGCAGGCGACGCTCAAGGATATGTCCCATTTCGAGTGGATCATGCAGGAACGGGTCAAGGGCGGTGTGTCGGACATGTCTGACCTGACCATTTTGCGCCAGAAACTCTCGGAGATCCGCGCCGATTACACCGCATCGGTCGAGCGTGAAGCAACATCGCTGTCTGAGCTAAACGCCATGTCGATCCAGCCGCTGACCGACCTGCGCGGCGTGCCGGATATTCCGGTGACAGCATTTGCGGGCGAACCTTTGATCGTGGTGCGCGCCAAGGCCGAAAGGACCCGCAGCATCGCCGTCGCCAAGTTCGAACGCGCCGGCAAGTTGCCGGGATTATCTGCGGGCGGCACCATCGGCGAAGGCAGTACGCTGGGTCTGAATATTGGTTCGGATCAGTTGTTGGGGTTGGGCACCAAAGCGTCGCTGGATGCGACGGCGCTGGCCGGGGAAACCGCGAGCCGCAAACTGCGCCAATCGGTTGAGGATTCGAACCGCGATCTGCGCCGTCTGGAACAGCAGATCAGCGCCAAATCACGCCAAGCCGCCGAGGCCGTAACCCTTGCAACGCAAGCCAAGCGGAACCTGGATATCTTTCAGGAACAATACGATGCAGGCCAGCGGCAGGTCATGGATGTCGTTGGCGTCTACGAGACCTATGCCCGTCAACAGCAGTCCCAGCTGGCGTTGAAATATGATGTTGTGCGCCTGCGCATTGAAATGGCCCAGATACAGGGTGTCTTGGCCGACGGGGGCGCGATTTGACCAGCACGCCGCGCTTTACCCTGACGATCACCAACGGCAATCAGGGCCGTCTTAAAACTGCGGATGCCATGCCGCCCAAGGCCGAAAACACCAACCGGCCCAAAGACCGCTTGATGGCGCGCGCATCTTTGGCAGCGACCTATGCGGGGGTGTTGGGCGTTGAAACCACCGCCCGCGATTTGTTCGACACCATCGCCGCGCGCCCGACCAAAGCCGCGCAAGCCGACATTGAGGCAGACGCAATCGCCAAGGCCCTGCAAAGCGTAGGTTTGCTGACCCAAGTCAGCCGTGTTGCGGGGCTGACCAAAAACTTGTGGCCCGCGTTGGCCTATATGACATCCGGTCAGGTGTTGCTGGTGATGGGGCAATCGCGCGACGAACTGATTGTGTTTGATACCACCTGCACTGACAACCGCGCCATGGTGCCGATCAGCGATTTTGAGCCGTTCTTTGCGGGGCTCATCGTACGTGCCGAGGCCTCCCTTAAGACCGTAGCGAACACCCATAAAACCGACAGCATCCGCGCGCATTGGTTCTGGGGGCAATTTCCCCGCTATCGCCGCCAACTGATCGAAGTCGCGATGGGATCGTTTGTGGCCAACCTGCTGGCCGTCGCGGTGGCGCTGTTTTCGTTGCAGGTCTATGACCGTGTGATCCCCCACCAATCCGAGGCAACCTTGTGGGTGCTGGCCATCGGCGCGGGGCTGGCGCTGCTGATGGAATCGTTCCTCAAGATGGCGCGGGCGCGTTTGATGGACGGGGCCGGACGGCAGATTGAACTGGCGGTCCAAGATACTTTGATGAAGCGCCTTTTGGGCATGCGGTCAGACACCCGTGGCCAAGCCCCGAACCAGTTGTTTTCCGCGATGCGCGAATTCGGGTCGGTGCGTGAATTTTTTACCGCGTCGACCATCGGCACAATTGCCGACATTCCGTTTATCTTTGTGTTTCTGTTCCTTGTAGCCAGTATTGCGGGCAACGTGGTCTGGGTGTTGGTTCTGGGTGGCATCCTGATGCTGATCCCCGGGTTCTTTCTACAGAAAAAGGCAATCCAGCTGACGCAAGAAACCCAAGGCGCATCGACCAAATCATCGCGGTTGCTGCTCGAGGCGATCTTTGAACTGGACACCGTCAAAACCCAACGCGCCGAAGACCGCATCCTGCGTCTGTGGACCGAGCTGAACACGTTGGCGGCAGTCAAATCATCCGAGCAACGCAAACTGGCGTCTTTCCTGACGTTCTGGAGCCAAGGCATCCAGCAGGCGACCTATGTGGCGGCTGTGATCGTGGGCACCTATCTGGTGTTTGCAGGGCAATTCACCGTCGGGTCGATCATTGCTGTGGGGATCCTGACCGGGCGTACCTTGGGGCCGCTGACCCAGCTTTCGGGCACGATGGCACGGTGGGGCAATGTCAAAGGGGCGCTGGACGGGCTGGATGCAATCGTTGCCGCGCCCCAGGATACCGCAGAGGGTCGCACATACCTGCGCCGTGAAAAGCTGCACGGTCAGTTCGAACTGCGCGATGTGATTTTCCGCTACGAAGAGGACGGCGCGCCGACCCTTGATATCAAAGGTTTGATGATCCCCGCAGGTCAACATGTGGCCGTGCTGGGGGCCAACGGGTCGGGCAAGTCGTCGCTGCTTAAAATGCTTAGCGGGCTATACGCGCCGACCGACGGGCGCGTGTTGATTGATGGCACCGAGATGGCCCAGATTGAACCGCGCGACCTGCGCCGTTTGATCGGCTATCTGGGTCAGGACGTGCGTCTGTTTTCGGGCAGCTTACGTGACAACCTGAACCTGACCATGCTGGAACGCGACGATGACCGGCTGTTGGCGGCGCTTGAATTCGCAGGGCTTGGGTCCTTTGTGAAGAACCACCACAAGGGTCTGGACCTAGAGATTAAAGATGCAGGCGCGGGCCTGTCTGTTGGCCAGCGCCAGTCGATCGGCTGGGCGCGGCTGTGGCTGCAAGACCCTGCAATTTGTCTGCTGGATGAACCCACTGCCGCTTTGGATCAACGGCTTGAGGCGACATTGGTATCGCGTCTGCAGACATGGATGGAAGGGCGCACCGCCGTCATCGCGACGCACCGCGCGCCCATTCTGGCGCTGACCACCCGCACGCTGGTTTTACAGGACGGCCGCATGACCGTGGACGGCCCAAAGGAAAAAGTACTGGCGCATCTGGCCGGGAAAACAGGACATCTTGGATGAGCGACCCAGGCCCCACGCATTTGGGTGCGCAGATGAATGACACGCTGCGCGGGCCATCGCTGGTGGTCTGGCTCTGTGGTGCCACGGTGTTGCTGTTCATTTTATGGGCTGCATTCGCATGGGTTGACGAAATCGTGCGCGCCGAAGGTTCGATGATCTCAAGTTCGCGCCCGCAGATTATTCAAAACCTCGAAGGTGGTATTCTGGCCGAACTTGCCGTGGGCGAGGGCGATATCGTGGAAAAAGGCGATGTTCTGGCGCGGCTGCATGGCACCCAGTTCCAATCCTCGGTCGATGAGCTTGAGGATCAGATCAGCGCGTTTGAAATCCGGCGCTTGCGCCTTGAGGCCGAGATGACAGGGCTGTTCGAATTTGACGTGCCTGACGTGTTCGCGCAGCGCACCCCCGACATTGTTGCGTCGGAACGCGCGCTGCTGAAAGCACGGCAAACCGATTTTGTATCCCGGTCGGACGGGGCAAAGCGCGTGTTGACCGAAGCCGCCAAAGAACGTGAACTGCTGGAAAACATGCTGAAGAAAAAGATCGTGTCGCTGATCGAAGTCACCCGCGCGCGCAAGGTGCATGCGGATGCGCGGATCAAACTGGATGAAATTACGACGGGCACCGAGCTGAACCGCGCGCAGGAATATTCGGACGTTTTGAAAGAGCTTGCGACGCTGAGGCAGAACCTGAAATCCAGCACCGACCAGTTGAACCGCACCATTCTGACCAGCCCCATGCGCGGGATCGTCAACACGCTGAACGTAACAACCATCGGCGGCGTCGTACGCCCCGGCGAGGAGATATTGCAGATCATCCCGCTGGACGAAGAGCTGTTCGTCGAGGCCCGCGTAAAGCCTGAAAACATCGCAGGCGTGCGTCCGGGCCAAGAGGCAACGATCAAGCTGTCGGCCTATGATTATACGATCTATGGTACGCTAAAGGGCACGGTAAAGTTGATTTCCGCCGATACGTTCAAGGACGAGCGGTCGCGCAGTCCTGATGGCGATCCGCATTACAAGGTCACCTTGCAGGTCGATACCGAACATCTGACACCGCGTCAGGCATCGTTGCAGATCCGGCCGGGGATGCAGGCGAGTGTGGAGCTGCACACCGGATCGAAGACGGTTCTACAGTATTTGTTGAAGCCGCTGTACAAGTCCAAAGAAGCGTTTCGCGAGCCTTGAGGTGAGGACCGGGGGCTGTCTGCCCCCGAGACCCCCGAGGATTTTAGTCCATTCGGAAACCCGCTTATCCACCAAAAAAAGCAAATAGATTTAGGGATGAAACATTATCTCACTTCGAATGTTCAGGTTACAGGAAGGCGTTTGCGAAATCGGGAGGCGTCGTTGGGGAATGCCTCAAATCCGCACGCTAAATAGAAGGACTGAGCATCAGCATTATCGGGGTTTGTGCTTACCACGACAAACGCGCAGTGTTTTTCGGCCGCAAACGAAACGCTGGCGTCAATTAGCACACGCCCCAAGCCCAAACCGCGCGCTTCCTCGACGAGGAACAGATGATGGATATCCATGCCTCGTATGCCGGAGTGAAGTTGCGCACGCGGACATAGAGCGGAGTATCCAAGAAGGCTTCCTTCTCGCTCCAGAACAAGAACGGAAAGCCACGGATGTGGGCCGAGTGCATCACGCGCCAAGGATGAGTGACTTACTCGTGGCAAATCTCCATGGTGACTTGCCAACCCGTTTATCAAATGAATGAGCGCGGGAACGTCCGCATCTCGAAGCGGTCGCACATGGACATCGGTAGCCATAAGCTCAGCGTGATTTCTTCGTGTGGTCATATGCACAATCCGCTTTTTTGTTGCGGAGCAGCTCGCTCCATCATGATTGAAGATAGCTCGCAAAACGCCGGAGCGAAACTCCCCGAGGTTCAACTCACCTTCGTATCACGGCCAAGATAATCCGTATGCCTGCGAGCGACGGATTTGCTTCCCGACCGCCCCCTGAAGCAAGACACGCATTTGGTCGACCACTGGGATCGGCTTCCAGATCGTCGTCGTTTTCTCCCGCTCTACACCGGCTTTCGTGGTCCATTGCTTGACCACTTCCCGGACCGGAGCGCGATGATTCCACCGCCAGACGATCTCGTCGAGGTATCGCTGGAGGTGCTGTCGACCGAGGTTGTGGTAGACGCCGACCAGAGCGCGTTGCATCTGGGAGATCACTGCCTCGGCCGTGTTCACGTGAGCGCCGGTCTCCGGGTTGGCATACTCTTTCTGGCTGTGGATCACATACTGGTGGTCGGCCATGGTTTTCCCCAGACCCCTGTAGCTCTTGCTTCCATCGGTCATCAGGCTCGTCGTCTCGGGATCGATCCATTCCAGAAGAACTGGCTCAAGCGTCGCCCTTTTATCATCGGATACGACTCTTGCGCGCGCCTGACCGCCTCGTGAGGCGGCTACAAAGATCATCGGTTTTGCGGTGCCCTTACCCCTGGGATGGTAGGCACCTGAGAGGGATTTCGGGGCTCCCCCAACATACGCCTCGTCGACCTCGACGATGTCCTCCAACGGCAGCAACTCGGCGTTCCGGTCGTCCATCATTTCCCTGATGGCGTGCCCCAACTTCCATGCGGTCTTCTGGTTCACGCCGAGCAGCCGTGCCATCACGACCGAGGAGATGCCCTTGCTCGATGTGAGCACCAGGAACATCGCGCAAATCCAGATACGCAAGTCGAGCTTGGTGCCGTGCATCGGGGTCAGCGTAGTAACCGTGAACTGGAGACGACAATCCCTGCACTGGTAGAGCCCCGGGCGGCAGGTTCGGCCGCACAGCGCCGAAGAGGCCACCGACCCACAATGCGGACAGTGCCTGCCGGTCGGCCATATGATACCCTCCAGGAAGCGTCGCGCGTGCATCTCGCTTGGCATCCGCTTCCAGATATCGGGGATGGACTTCAGTTCGGTGATCATCAGGGCCCTCCGCTCTTTCCGTCAACCGAGCAATGTTGGCCAAGCGGGTGTTCGGCGAAGAAAAAACCTGAAAAATCGCGCAAAATGTCGCAAGATGGTGGAAAAGCTAAGCCAAGTCATAGCCTTGATCAACTTGTTGCTTTTTTTCGTGGATAAGCGGATTTGGAAATTAAGGCTGTGCTGTATCTATCCAGAGCGTGCCGGGCCCGTCATTGGTGAGGGCAACGGACATTTCTGCGCCGAATTTTCCGGTTTGAACGGGGATGCCTTGGGATTTCATACAGGTGATGAAATCTTCGTAAAGCGCCTTGGCGTGTTCCGGTTTGGCGGCGCGTGAAAAACCCGGACGGGTCCCGCGCGATGTGTCCGCGGCCAAGGTGAACTGGCTGACGATCAGCGCGCTGCCGCCGGTCTGGGCAAGGCTTAGGTTCATCTTGCCCGCGTCGTCTTTGAACAGGCGCAGTTTGGCGATTTTCGTGGCAAGGGCAGCGGCGGTGGCGGGGGTGTCATCTGGCATGGCACAGATAAAGATAAGCATGCCTGCTTTGATCTGGCCAATGATCTGCCCGTCGACAGTGACAGAGGCATTGGTGGCCCGTTGAAGCACAGCGCGCATGTCAGGATTTCCAATCGATGATGTCAGTCGGGTCGGCGCGTTCGGTCCGGAACTGGTTGATCGGCGCGTCTGTGTCCGCATAGCCGAAGGAGACCGCGCAGAGGACCAGCCGGTCGTCGGGGATGTCCAGGTGATCGCGCACCAATGGCGCATAGGCCGCGATCGCCGCTTGGGCGATGGTGGCCACGCCAAGGGCGGTTGCGGCCAGCGTGAAGGCGGTCACAAACCCGCCGCTGTCCATCGCGCCGTAGGGGCCAAGTTCGGCAGGGGCCGTGATAATCGCCACATGGGGCGCGTCAAACAGGGAATAGTTGCGTAGCATCTGCGCGCTGCGGCCTTCGCGGTCGGATTTATCGATGCCCACCGCCTCATAAAGCTGAAAGCCGCAGGTGCGGCGGCGGTCGCCATAGACGCCTGAATACCCCTTGGGCCAGTCCAGATCGGGCTTGGGCACTGCCCCCTTGCTGGCGGCATCCATCAGGGCGGTGCGAAACCGGTCTGTTGCATCGCCTTTGGTGATGGTGACCTGCCACGGTTGCGCGTTGCACCAGCTGGGCACATGGCGGACAGTGCGGATGATCCGGGTGATCACATCATCGGGGACGGGATCGGCCTTGAACGCGCGGCACGAATAGCGCGCCTGCAAGATGTCGGTAAGTGTGTCGATTTGGGTCATTGTTGCAGCGCCATATAATAGCCGACAATCCCGGCGGCCAAAAGGCCAAGGATCACGGCAAAGGTTATCTTAATCGCGGAATAGGGGCGTTCGCCCTGGACATTGCCGGTGCGCCCATTGACCACGAAACGATATGTCTTGCCGCGGTATTTATAGGCGGCAAGCCAGACGGGCAGCAGGATATGTTTGAACGTCACATCGCTGACCTGTGTTTGCACATTGTGGATACGCTGCCGGTCGCCGCCGATGTCAAAACGGACGTCGCGTTCAATCATCGCATCCATGTATTGGCGCGCCTCGCCATAGCCATCTTCTAGGGTGACGGAATACGCTTCGGCGCGGAAACCGGCCAAGTATTCTGGGGCATAAGGTTCCAACGCTGAAAGATCCCAAGGTGCCAGCGCATCGGTAAATTTCTTGGGCAGGGATTTTGAGGCCAGCACCAGAATATCATCAAAGAACCGCGCCACCCTGCCCGAAGCGGACCGCCAGCGCACCTTGGGGACTTGACGTTGTTCGCGTTTGCCATCGCGCATCACGGTAACGGTCACATAGTACACCGTGCCGCGTTCGCCCGTGTAGCTTGATTTGGTGTCGGCGTCATAGGTCCAGTAGGGGACATAAATGCCCTCCATCCGGCGGCCCTTGCGGGCATATTCCTTTAGACCGTTTGGCGCGAACCACAGGTTGCCCAGCCAGTTTGTCATCGCGTCCTTGGCCACGGTTTCCGTCAGCGCAAAGGGCAAGACACCACGGGGTTTTATATGGCGGTTCAGGCCGGTATCGACCACGACCGGTGTCGCGCAGAAGGGGCATTCGGTCGCGTGTTTGTCTTCGTCGAATTCGACCTGCGCTGCGCAATTGGGGCAGGTCGTAACGCGCGTCTGTTCCATTTCCGTTTGAGGTAATGCGTGGGCCATGGCCGCGCGAAAATCCAGTTCGGCAATCGTCTGATGCGACCGGTTTCCCGATATGGCTTCGGTATTGCCGCAATGGTCACAGACCAGCTGATATTCGGCCGGATCAAACCGCAAATCAGATCCGCATCTGTCACAGGGGAACCGGTGTTCTTCTACTGGGGCTGGCGGTGGGGGCGGCGCGGCAAAGGGCGGGGTATCAGGCATCACTGCTTCCTGTGGGGTTGCCGGGGGCAGACATTGAGTGACACCATGCGCAGGTCATTTTCGGGCAGGCTTGGCCGGGGGCAAATGGGCCACAATTCGGAGTTCGATCAAGGCACCGTCGCGGCGCAGGTCGGCGACCTCGACCGCTGTCCAGGCTGGCAGGGGCAGGCCCAGCATGTCACGCATGATATGGTCGACCTGATCAAAATGGTATTTCAACCCGATGTGATAGCTGGTGATCTCGACGATGCTGTCGGCGTTGCCGCCCGCCGCGTCGATGATGTGCAGCGCCTTGCCCAAGGCATTTTGCACCTGTGTGGCAATATCGGGCGGCATCACGCCATCGGCATCCCCGCCCGTCGCACCGGTCAGAAACAGGAAATCCCCCGCGCGCACAGCGGGGGAGAAACCAGTTGCTTCGACAAGCTGGACCAGTTCGGGTGGGGAGACGACGTGCCGTGCCATATCAGCCGCCTTATCCGGCTGGCGGCGGTGGGGGCGGCATGACGGTAAAGAGCTGGGCCAGTTCATCCACATCGTCCGCTTTCTTCCAGCCATCCTGGCCCGGGGTCCAAACGAATGTTTCGCGGGTCATTGCGCCGTCTGCCGCCATACGGCCAAGGGCTGCCTTTGAAAACGGCCCCTTGGTTTCGCCATTCTCGGCCAGATGCCAGACCTTGTCGGCAATCGGTGGTGGCGGCGGGGTGTGCGCGGCGGTCGGGCGTGGGCCCCAAGGACCGGCCTGCGCCGCTGCGGCACCGATTTGCATGCCCAATCCGGCACCCAAACCTGCCTGCATCGCCGCACCGGCACCGCCATCACGGCCCAATGCTTCGGCTGCTTGGAACTGGGTGTATTGGTTCAGATCGCCGATCATGCCCATTGAAGACCGTTTATCCAAAACCTGTTCGACCGCGGGCGGCAGGGATACGTTTTCGACGTATAGCTCGGGGATCGACAGGCCGTATTCGCCAATCGTTGCCGATATTTCGGTGCTGATCAGCTTGCCCAGCTCGCGGGTATTGGCGGCCATATCGAGGATCGGAATTTTCGACATGGCAATGCTGCGCGAGAATTCCTGCACGATGATGTTGCGGATCTGATAGCTGATCTCGTCCATGGTGAATTCACCGTCCGTGCCGACGATCTCGGTCAGGAAATGCGCAGGATCGGACACTTTCACGGAATAGGTGCCAAAGGCGCGCAGCCGCACAGGACCAAATTCGGGATCACGCAGGATAATGGGGTTTTTGGTGCCCCATTTCAGATCATTGAACCGTGTGGTGTTGACGAAATAAATCTCGGATTTGAAGGGGCTTTTGAAACCGTGATCCCAATGCTGTAGCGATGTCATGATCGGCATGTTGTTGGTCTCAAGCATATAAAGACCGGGGGTGAACACGTCGGCAATCTGCCCTTCGTGTACGAACACGGCGGCCTGACCTTCGCGCACGGTCAGCTTGGCCCCGTATTTGATTTCGTGGCCTTCGCGTTCGAACCGCCAGACCATGGTATCACGGGTGTCATCGGTCCAATGGATGACATCGATGAATTGGCCAGACAGGAAATCGAGAATACCCATGGGGTTGGTCCTTTCGGTAAGGTGGCAGCAATCTAAAGGGGGCCGCCGGTAAGTTCGCGGGCGATGGTGCGGACGATTGGCATGGCTTGTTCGGCGCTCATGCCTGCTTTGAGGCGGGGATCATAAAGGATTTTCAGCAGATCCTCGTCGTGATGGGTCAGCAGCGCAAATTCGTCATCATCGTTAAAGATCGACGGGCGCGCCGTGGGGCTGTCATTGGCCAAGCCGAGGCCTTGGGCCAGCTCTTCGTGAATGCATGACAGGCGCATCAGCGACGGATTTTCGGCACGGATCACTGCAACGGCGGCGGTATAGGTGCTGGGGTCTGCGCCGCCAGCATAGGCGGCAACGATGCAATAGGTGTCGCGGCGCAGGTTGCGCAGGGCGTTCAGGCTGGCAGGGGTGACGCCGGGAATGCGCTGCGCCGCCTGGACAAGCGCCGCCTCGCGGTCATCATCGCCCGCTATGATCACCATGAAGTTTGGGGCACCGCGCAGGGTAACCGGATGGCCGGTGATCCCTGACAGCCGCCCGGCATAGGCGCGCACCGCGGCGCTGTCGGTTTCACGGGTCGAGGGGGGAACGCCGTCACCAAAAACGATCTCCATGCGCACCGGCTGGTCCCAGCGGCGCATCAACGTCTTTTCACCACGGCCGGAAAAGCTGGAGTTATATTCGTTGTAAAACGCGATCTGTTCAAAGTTGCGCGCCAGCATTTCAGCCGTGTAGGGCGTATCGGGTCCGCCGCCATCACTGCGCAGCAAACCTTGGCTTAACTGCGCTTGTTGCACCTGATTGAAATAACTCCGCAGCCGCGCGCTTTCTTGGGACGTGGGTTTGGCCACATCAGGGACGGGCAGGGCAAGCGTATGAGGCCGCCCGATAGGCTTTAGGGTCGGGTCAACGCTCGTCTGGAGGGCACAGGCGCTTAGCAGTAAACCTGCCGCCCCTGTCACCATCCAGCGTTTGAACTGACCGCCCCGCAATGCCATTTACATGCCCTTGTTTTAAGCGGCAGATTTGGATGCCGTGGCCGACGCGAGGGTATCACGCAGTTTGGCTTCCATTTCTTCCAGATCATGTTCGGCAGCGGCACGTTTGGCTTTGCCTTCATCCGCGATTTGCAGCGATTCCTCGATGGTGCCGATCAGATCGGCATTGGCCTGTTTGACCGCTTCGATATCGAAGACGCCGCGCTCCATCTCGGTGCGGATGATCTTGTTGCTTTCGCGCAGGTTTTTCGCGTTCGAGGTCAACAATTCATTGGTCAGATCATTGGCCTCGCGCACGGCGACTGCCGCCTCGCGCGACCGCTGGATCGTTACCGCCTGCGCCAGTTGGGTTTCCCAAAGCGGCACGGTGTTCACAAGGGTCGAATTGATCTTGGTGACCAAGGATTTATCGTTTTCCTGAACCAAACGGATCGAGGGAAGCGACTGCATGGTGACCTGACGCGTGAGTTTCAGATCGTGGACACGACGTTCCAGATCGTCGCGTGCAGCGCGCATATCACGCAGTTCTTGTGCCTTGATCACCTGATCGTTCTCGGCGGCGGCCTCTACCGCCGCTTCCATCGCGGGGATGTCGGTGGCGTCCAGCTCGGCCATCTTGGCCTCGCCTGCCGCGATATAAAGCGCCAGTTCATCATAGAACTGCAACGTTTTTTCATACAGCATATCAAGGGATTTTATGTCTTTCAGCAGCGTGTGTTCGTGGCTCAGCAATTCGTCCGTGACGCGGTCAATCTGACCTTGCACCTTTTCAAACCGGGCTGTGAACTTGGCGAAAGGTGCCGCACGGCCCAACAGGCGTTCCCACCAGCTACGGTCGCGGCGAACGTCCAGTTCGGATACGGAAAAGCCGCGGATGGTGGTGACGATGTTGCGCAGGCTGTCACCGGCGGGGCCGACATCCTTGTTGCGTACGTCTTGCAGCATGGCTTGGCTGATTTCTTGAAGCTCGGCCTGTGCGGCGGACCCGAAAGAGATAATCGACTGGGTCTCGTTCATGTCGATCTCGGCCATGCGGCTTTTGATTGCCGTGCTCACTTTGCCTTTGGCCTTGTCCAGCGGCACAATGGCGTCGGCGGGCGCGGGTTGGGCCAGCACAAGCGCGTTGACCTCGTCAACCAATGCTTCTGTTTGGGTGGCTTTTTCGCGGACTTTGTCGGACATGGGGTATATCTCTCTATGCTGTGGTGAACGCGCGTTACTTGAGGCGCACGCCTTCTCGGGAAAGCCGCTCGCGCAGCACATCAATCTCAATGTTCAGGTCGGTCTTGTCTTCCAATAGCGATTTTTGCGTCCGCGCGGCAAAGTTTTTGTCCAAATCATCCAGCAGGGCCAGATAATCGGCGCGTGCCTGCGCATCGCGTGTATTGGCATAGATATCAGCAAACTTGAGCGTCGCATCACGGGCACCTTGCAGATACACCGACAGGTATTTCCGCGCGCCGGTCAAATCACGGGGATCTTCCTCGACGGTGCGGATCAGGGTGCGCGCGGTTGTCTGGAATTCCGCCAGCCGGTCCGTGACCTGACGGTCGCCCGCGCGTGCAATGGCAACGCTCATGGCTGTCAGGTGTTTTTCGGCTTCTTCGACCACACGGGCAACGCGGCCTTTTTGAAAGCTGTCGATCCCCTCCATCCCTTTGGACGAAAGCGGATCAATGCCAAAAGCCGATACATGCAGACCAAGTGCGGCCAGCCCGTAGATCACAGCGGCAGCAACGCCGGGGTCGTTTTTATAGGCGGCCAAGCCGACGCCGAAACCGGTCAGAACACTCGCGATCATCTTGCGTGGCAGGGCAGGGCGTTCGGCGACCTTGCGGGCAACATAAGCCGCCTCGGCCTTGAGCCCCTCTCGCAGCATAAGCGCTGCCCCGGTAAGTGACCCGGCCGCGATCAAGCCCAAGGCCAGCCCCTGAGCGCCATCATTCAGCGACATGAAAACCAGTGGGATCGCGGGGATGAACAGAACATTCGCACGGGCCCCAACCGGGTCAACCTCTACCCGTTTTCCACCGGAACGGTGCTGGGTCGGCTGGCCGTCGGGCTGTGCCGTGTCGCCGTCCTGACTGTATTTACCGCCGTACCGCTTGGCCATTATAGGCCTCCCAGCCAGCCCGTCGCCACGCCGAACAACAGCACGATCAACGCAGCATAAGTGATCTTTTGGAACGGTGTGGGTACCATCAGGCCCTCTTTGTTTAGTCCGTTAGGGGGTCTCAACATATTTTGCCCTGCACCCAAAATTCGCGTTACGATTGTTAATAATACGTAGCCAATCACAAGGATTAGTACAAACAGCGCAGCAAATAGAAACAATCGACCCATCTAAATTTCCTTCTGTCCCATATATAGGGCCTCTGGCGGCGGGCCGCTAGGGATTCTGGGGGCATGCTTGGTATAACATGCCCACCACAAGCAGAATTCAGGGTTTGCGCGTGCTCTTTACACGGGTGCCGAACTTGCGCGGGGCAGGGCCGTCAGATGCGGGGCGCGCGGGCTTGGACTTGCCGTAACCGGGCTTGGGCTTGCCGGGGATGGTTTTGCCTGTCGCGGTCTTTTCGCCGGGTTCTTTGGGCAGACCGGGGCGACCGGGGCCGGGCATGCCGGGTTTGCGCGGCTTGCGCTTGACGATGTGACTGGGCTTTTTCTTGACTGCGGTGCCGGTATTGTCCTCGATCTCAAGGCCCAACTGGTCGCGCACAACCTTGCGTTTTAGCTCTTCGACTTCGCCGGGTTTCAATTCACCCAACTGGAACGGGCCATAGCTGGTACGGATCAGGCGGTTGACCGATAGATGCACGGCCTCCATCGCGCGGCGGATTTCGCGGTTTTTACCTTCACGCAGGCCGACTGTCAGCCAGGCATTTGCGCCCTGCTGGCGGTCCAGTGACACCGTCATGGGTTGGAATTCTTCGCCATCGACGGTGATGCCTTTGCGCAAGGGTTCCAGCACCTCCTCGGACGGGCGGCCATTGACGCGCACGCGGTAGCGGCGCAACCAGCCGTTCGACGGCAGCTCGAGCTTGCGCTTTACCTCGCCGTCATTGGTCAGCAGCAGCAACCCTTCGGAGTTCAAATCAAGCCGTCCCACGCTCATCACGCGGGGCATGTCTTCGGGCAGATCATCAAAGATCGTACCGCGGCCTTTTTCATCGCGGTTGGTCGTCACAAGGCCGGTCGGCTTGTGATACAGCCACATGCGCGGCGGTTCGGGGTCGCCCACAGGTTTGCCATCAACGCTGATTTGATCGGCCGCCGTCACGTTCAACGCGGGCGAATCGATTTGCACGCCGTTGACGCGCACGCGCCCCGCTTCGATCATGCGCTCGGCTTCTCGGCGGCTGGCTAGGCCAGCGCGGGCCAAAACTTTGGCGATACGGTCACCGGCGGGTGTGCCAGCTTGAGGGGGCTGTGTGGGTTTATCTTGGCTCATAATTCAGCGCTTACCTTGTTTCATGCCCTTGCGAAAGGCCTGCATTTGCGGCCAAGTGAGGGGATGGCCTTTACTTCATATATGTCTGCCGCGTTGGAACAAGCCCGTGCAGCCGCCTTGCGCGGCGAGGTGCCTGTGGGTGCCGTGATCGTCGGCCCGCAAGGTCAGATCGTGGCGGCGGCGGGCAATAGAACCCGCGAATTGCACGACCCCACCGCCCATGCCGAGATGCTTGCGATCCGTGCGGCCTGTGACGCTGTCGGGTCAGAACGGTTGGGTGGGCACACCCTTTATGTCACGCTGGAACCTTGCGCGATGTGTGCTGGTGCGATCTCAGCGGCGCGTATTGCGCGGCTGTATTACGGGGCCAGCGACCCCAAATCTGGCGGCGTGGCCCAAGGGGCGCGGGTATTTACCCATCCGCAATGCCACCATGTTCCCGAGGTGTACGACGGCATCGCAGGTCAAGAAGCCGAAGCCATGCTGAGCGATTTTTTCGCAGAGAAAAGAAAAGGATAGTCCGATGGCAAGCCGAGATGAGTTGAGCCTTTTCATCCGTGATGCGCTGGTCGCGGGTAAAAGCCGCGCAGATATTACCGGCGCGTTGATCCATGCGGGTTGGAGCGAGCGCGAGATCACCGACGCGTTGGGCGCATGGGCTGAAACAGCATTCACGCCGCCGGTGCCACGCCCCGTCCAAACCGTGTCGGCGCGCGATTTCTTTGTTTATGCGCTGACCTTCGGGATATTGTTGGTCGGTGCCGTCAATCTGGTGATCGTGTTGCAGGTGCTCGTCGATTTGCTGTTCGACAATGACGGCTATGCGGCGGTCGGGCGGATTCGTTTTGGCGTCTCTGTTCTGATCGTCACGGCCCCGTTGTATTTGTGGCTGACACTGCGCGAACGCCGCAGATTTGCCCGTGACCCTGCGCTGCACCGGTCGGCAATCCGCAAATGGATGACATATATCGCGCTTTTGCTGGCTGCTGGAACGCTGCTGGGGGATCTGATCGCGACGATCTATGCCCTTTTGACAGGTGATTTCACCACGCAATTTATCCTAAAGGCCGGTATCGTAGGGCTGGTCGCTGGAGGGATATTCCTGTTTTATTATAACGCGATAGGACAAGAGGAACCGGAATGAACCGGATCTTGTTCATCGGGTTTTGTCTGGCTGTCGCCTTTGCGATCGGAGTCGGGCTTTGGGTGGTTGGCGGGCCGGAATATGCCCGCATGGTCGAACAGGATCGCCAACGCGTCTTTGACCTTGATGCGCTGGCGGATCAGATCACCTGCGTGGGGCAGGCCAAACGCGTCTTGCCGGATAATCTGCAAGGATTGAAGCCTTGCTTTGGCCGGCAGGAAGCAAATCGGAACGACGCTGTAACGAACGACCCTTATCGCTATACCGTTCTGGGGCCCGATACATTCGAGGTCTGTGCCGATCTTGCCATTGATCCCAAAGCCGCGCGCAGGACGTTGCCGTATAAAAACGATCTGGTCCTGCGCGGCGGCAATACTGTCTGTCTGGAGCGCCGCAAATTTATTGCGGACTAACGATCAAAGCTTGATGGGTTGCATCACCTCTGGTTCGATAACATTCACGCCCGCAAGCCCTGCGATCAGAGCCTCGGCTGATTGTTCAAGCGCGCCGAACGTCCGGTAGTGGCAGGGGATCACGGTCTTGAAATCAAAGTATTTCTTGGCTGCATAGGCGGCCTGCGCCATGTCCATGGTATAAAAACCGCCCGCGCTTAGGATGCCGATATCAGGTTTGTGATAATCGCCCATCCATTCCATATCGGCCATGATGCCAGTGTCACCAGAGACATAGATTGTGTGGCCTTCGCCTGAAATCATGAACCCGGTTTCGGCACCCATATAAATCGGCCCGTTTTCCCCCTCGACCGACGAGGAATGCGAGGCGGGCACCATGGTCACGGCCACTTTGCCACATGTGATGGTGCCGCCTTTGTTGAAACCTGTCGTGTTTTCGACACCTTGCGCGGCGAAATACCCCATCAATTCGACCATGCCCGCAACCGGCGCACCGGTTTTTTCGGCAACCATTTTCAGGTCTTGGGTGTGGTCGAAATGGCCATGTGTCACGAGAATCTGCGTGACGCCGGCAAGTGCGCTAGCGTGGTGTTCATCGCCCAGCATCGGGTTTCCGGTTAGCCAAGGATCAATCAGGATCACTTGATCTTCGAGTTCGATGCGAAAGCTGCCGTGGCCAAGCCAAATGATATTCATGTGTCGTTCCTTTGTTTGATTACCGGGAGTTTAGCGTGTGTTGCCGCTTTGGGGAGCCTCCGGCGGGAGTTTATTTGGCAAAATGAAGCTGAAGCGGAGGGAATGGGCCAATCACGGCCTGCCCAGACTTGCAGGGGGCAGCGGGGGGCGGTAAACGGCAGACAAAGAGATAAGGAGCGCCCATGTCCATTGATGAGACCACCGCCGCACGGGTGGCCAAGCTGGCCCGTATCAAGGTTGAACCAGACGCGTTGCCCGCGCTGGCACAGGAATTCAACAACATCCTTGGCTTCATCGAGCAGCTGAATGAGGTTGACGTCGAGGGTGTCGAGCCGATGACGTCTGTGACGCCTCAGGTTTTGAAGCGGCGCGATGATGTAGTGCGTGATGGGGGCCAGCAGGCCAAAATCTTGGCAAATGCGCCAGATGCACGTGAAGGTTTTTTTGCGGTTCCGAAGGTGGTTGAGTAATGGCTGATTTGAACAAACTGGGCCTTGCTGATGCACGCGATGCGTTGCGCAAAGGGGATGTGTCATCGGTCGAACTGACCAACGCATGTTTGAGCGCGATTGAAGGTGCGGGTGCCTTGAACGCCTTTGTCCACCACACGGCGGACCTGGCGGCAGATCAAGCCAAGGCGGCGGACGCGCGGATCAAGGCGGGCGATGCGCCTGCGATGTGCGGCCTGCCGATCGGGATCAAGGATCTGTTCTGTACCAAGGGTGTGCCCTCGCAAGCTGGTTCGCGGATTTTGCAAGGTTTCCTGCCCGAGTATGAAAGCACTGTATCGCAGAACCTGTTTGACGCGGGCGCTGTGATGCTGGGCAAGCTGAACATGGACGAATTCGCCATGGGATCGTCGAACGAGACATCCGTTTATGGCAATGCGGTGAACCCGTGGCGGCGTGCTGGCGATGATGCGCAGCTGACACCGGGTGGATCGTCGGGCGGGTCGGCCGCGGCGGTTGCTGCGGATTTGTGTCTGGCGGCAACGGGTACGGATACCGGCGGGTCGATCCGTCAGCCTGCGGCGTTTACCGGCACCGTCGGGATCAAGCCCACCTATGGCCGTTGCTCGCGCTGGGGCGTGGTGGCGTTTGCGTCCTCGCTGGATCAGGCCGGACCTATGACCAAAACCGTGCGCGATGCTGCGATTATGTTGGGTGCGATGGCTGGTTACGACGCCAAAGACAGTACATCGGCCGACTTGGCCGTCCCTGACTTTGAGGCGGCATTAACTGGCGACATCCGCGGTAAAAAGATCGGCATCCCGCGTGAATACCGCATGGATGGCATGCCCGAAGAGATCGAAAAGCTATGGCAAGACGGCATTGCGATGATGCGCGATGCGGGGGCCGAGATCGTTGATATTTCACTGCCGCACACGAAATACGCGCTCCCTGCCTATTACGTGATTGCCCCGGCAGAAGCGTCTTCGAACCTCGCGCGGTATGACGGTGTGCGCTATGGCCACCGCGCCACGCTTGACCAGGGTGATGGCATCACCGAAATGTACGAGAAAACACGCGCCGAAGGCTTCGGCCCCGAGGTGCAACGCCGTGTGATGGTCGGGACCTATGTGCTAAGTGCTGGTTTTTACGACGCTTATTACAACCGCGCACGCAAGGTCCGGACCCTCATTAAGAAGGACTTCGAGGACGCATTTGCCGCCGGTGTGGACAGCATTCTGACGCCCGCAACCCCCTCTGCTGCGTTTGGCTTGGGCGAGATGACAGATGCCGATCCGGTCGCGATGTACCTGAACGACGTCTTTACGGTGACGGTAAACCTTGCCGGTTTGCCCGGGATTGCACTGCCCACGGGCACCAGCACCACGGGCTTGCCGCTTGGGTTGCAACTGATCGGACGCCCGTGGGAAGAGGCCTATCTGCTGTCTACCGCCTATGCGCTTGAGAAGGCGGCGGGCTTTGTAGCCAAGCCAGATAAATGGTGGTAAAAGGCTGCCAATAAAGCAGTAAATGAAAAAGCAGGACCAATGATTAAACCTATCTCGCTTGTCACAGCTTTGGGCATGGCCCTGTCTGCGTGCCAACCTGCAATTCCCGACAGTGGGCGCGGTGCCGGGTTCGATGATTTCCAGGCGCAGCAATCCCAGCGTGATGCGGCTTTGGCTGCGCCCCCGCAAGGGGAATTCCCCGCGCCTTCCGCTGTCAGCGCATCTGCGTTGTCTGCACCAAACGACGGGTCAGCCGCTGCGACAGCGGCGGAAACAGCCCGTATTCTAGATGCGACGCGCCCCGGTGGCCTTGGCAATGACGCTGCAACAAACTCTGGTGTTGCGCCGATCAACGCCAGCCCCGCAAATGCGGCCCCCCCGGTTCTGAACGCCGAAGGGATTTCGCAGGAAAACAACTTTGACGCTGTTGCGGGCGAACGTAGCATCGAAAGCGACGCTGCGCGCATTGCCGCAAACCGCGCGCAGTACCGCGTTGTCCAGCCCGAGGCATTGCCTGACCGTACAGACGCAGGCCCCAATATCGTATCCTATGCCCTGCAGAACAAACACGGCGTCGGGACAGCGGTCTATACCCGTCGGGGACTGAACAAGGAGCGCAAGTTTGTGCGTGCCTGTGCAGAATACAGCCACCCCGATCAGGCCCAAATCGCCTTTCTCAGCGCAGGCGGCCCGGAACGTGATCGCGCTGGCATGGACCCCGATGGCGATGGATACGCCTGCGATTGGGATCCGTCCCCCTACCGACGGGCAATCGAGGGGTAACCACCAAGCGTGGCCAATGTGATCAAACACCTCTCTCCAAATCAAGGGCCGCGCCGTAACGGGCTGCGGCCCTCGCTCGTTGTGATCCACTATACCGCGATGGCGAACGTATCAGCGGCGCTCGAGCGGCTCTGCGATCCCGCTGCCGAGGTGTCTGCGCATTACCTGATTGGTGCCGATGGTGACGTCATCCAGATGGTCGAGGAAGACCAGCGTGCTTGGCATGCAGGGCAGGGCGAATGGGCGGGGGAGGGCGATATCAATTCTCGCTCCATCGGGATTGAGCTGGACAATACAGGCAGCCACCCGTTTCCCGAACCGCAAATGAGCGCACTTGAAACGCTTCTGCAGGGGATATCCGAACGATGGGACATCCAACCGGAGGGCGTCATCGGTCACTCTGACATGGCACCAGGCCGCAAAGCAGACCCCGGCCCGCATTTCGACTGGGCGCGCCTTGCCAGACAAGGCCTCGCTGGCCAGGGCAAACCAAACCCGTCATCTGCCGCCCCTTCCACCGATACTTTCACGGCTCATGCAAAACAAGCTGGCTTTACCGCCGACGCGCCGCTTGAGACGCTTTTGACCGCCACACGCCTGCGTTTTGCCCCATGGCGATCCGGCCCGCTCTGCGCTGATGACATGAACCTGTGCCACACGCCCGCTTCCAAATGGAAATAAATCCCCGCCGGAGGCATCCGAGCCGCGAAACAGATTGACGTCGCACAACGTAAAACGCTAGGCGTGCAGCGCGCGGAAGGCTGGGTGGCCGCGGTCCTGGTAACAGGGTCGAGGAAAGTCCGGACTCCAAGGAAAAACGGTGCCGGGTAACGCCCGGGCGGGGTAACCCGACGGATAGCGCCACAGAAAACAAACCGCCTCCCCGGCGGGTCGGGCAACCGATACCACCGGGGCGGTCAGGGTGAAACGGTGCGGTAAGAGCGCACCGCGGGGGTGGTAACATCTCCGGCACGGCAAGCCCCACCGGGAGCAATGCCAAATAGGGACCGCGTGCTGCGTCTGGCAACAGACAAAGCGGGGCTTTTTCTGCCCCAGCAGGTCCGGGTTGGCAGCTATAGCTCTGCAGGTAACTGCAGGGTCAGAGGAATGGTCATCCCCTGTCTTCGGGCAGGGACAAAATCCGGCTTATAGGCCCTCCGCGCATCTTTTACGGTCCCGATCGGAATTTTTTGAAATTCCGGTACGGAAAATTCGAATTTTCCGGCTCCTTTCCGCATTGGTGAGGAAATAGCGGTTGACTCGGGGGCTGGCGTGACTAGAACCCAAATCTCAGGATTTCACGAGGCTTGGTCGAAGAGCGGCCTTCTCGTACTTGCAGGAGAACGACTATGGCGAAGCCAACCACGATCAAGATCCGTCTGAACTCGTCCGCGGGCACAGGCCATTTCTACGTAACAAAGAAAAACGCGCGTACCATGACCGAAAAGATGGTCATCAAAAAGTACGACCCCGTTATTCGGAAGCACGTCGAATACAAAGAAGGCAAGATCAAGTAAGATCTGCCCTTTGAACGGATTGCAGGACCGCACCCTTGTGTGCGGTCTTTTGCGTTTCTACCACTGTGCTTTACAGGTGCGCACCGCGCACCCGCATCCAAAGGCGATCCCATGCCCAAAGAAGGCCACTTTATAAACCGGAGCAACTGGTTGCGTGCAGCCGTGCTGGGGGCCAATGACGGCATCGTGTCCATGTCCAGTCTGCTGGTCGGTGTCACATCGGCTGGCATGGCATCCGGGAATGTGATGCTGACGGGCTTTGCGGGGCTTACCGCTGGCGCGCTGTCGATGGCGGCGGGGGAATATGTTTCGGTATCCGCCCAGGCCGATGTCGAAGCGGCCGATCTGGAACGCGAACGCATCGCATTGGAAGAAGACCCCGATTACGAGCTTGAGGAACTGGCAGAAGGCCTCGAAAGCCGTGGCGTCGATGCGGTTTTGGCCGTCAAGGTCGCAGCCCAAATGACCGACCATGACGCCCTTGGGGCCCACGCCCGCGAGGAGTTGGGCATGTTTGGCCTTGCTGGTCAGGCCAACCCGTTGCAGGCGGCTGGGGCCTCTGCGCTGGCCTTTGGCATTGGCGGCGCATTTCCCTTGGCGGCAGCGCTTTTAGCCCCGCGCGCGGCTGACATCAGCGCAATTGCGGCGGTCGCTGTTTTGGCGCTGGTTTTGCTGGGCGCGGGTGGCGCGCGGCTGGGCGGCGCACCGTTGCGGCCAGGGATCATACGTGCCGTCATTTGGGGCGTCGTGGCGATGCTGTTCACCGCCGGGGTCGGGCAGCTTTTCGATAGTGTTGTCTAGCATTTTGCTGCCCTAAAGGCGGTATCCACCTGAAACCGTCAGAACCTCACCTGTAATGAAACTTGCATCGGCACTGGCCAGAAACCGGACGGCGCGGGCAATGTCTTGGGGTTTTCCGATCCGGCCCAATGGCGTGTCTTTCACAAACAGCTCTGTCAGCGTCTCAGGGCGCGGGCTTTCGGGGATGTTGATGGCCCCCGGTGCGACTGCATTAACGCGAATGCCCCGTGGCCCCAACTCTTTGGCTATGGCGCGCGTCCACAGGTTTAACGCGGCTTTGCTGGCCCCGTAAAGCGCGGCCCCCTTGGGTGGCAGCACCGCATTCACCGATGATATATTCACAACCGCAGCGCCACTGTGCAGATGCGGCAGGGCTGCGGCCAGCAGGTCGGCAGGGGCCAACACATTCACGGCCAGCAAGGCATGTTGATCGGCTGCGTCAAAGCTATCCAGAGGGGTTGAGCGGACAGCGCCAGCGTTGTTGACGATCACATCCAGCTGACCAAAATGCGCGATCAGCGTTTCCACCACGTCTGTGCAGGCCCCGTCTTGGGTCAGGTCTGCTTGGATGGCGAGGATACCATCGGGCAGCCCCTGCGGCGGCGACCTGTGCCAGACAATCGCAACGTTATGATCTTGGGCCAGATCATCGGCAATGGCGCGGCCGATGCCGATGGCACCTCCGGTGACAAGGACAGTTCTGGGCATGGGATGCGTACCTTTCATTCAGTTGCTGGCGTGTGTCGCTGGTCCGGAACCCATCGCTGTTACCGGTCCTGAGGGGCGATATGCTTGGTCTTGGCGGTCTGTCGGGCGATGTCGTCTAAGTCGTACTTCAGGCCGCGCCGCGTGGTCGAGGCGGGTTGATACGCGAGGCTGACCTTGGCGCGGCGGTCCAGCGCGGGGCGGATCGGGCGTGGGACAAATCCACCACCGCAATTGGGGCAGACGTTTTGCAGCACATCCTCGACGCAGTTCGCGCAAAAGGTGCATTCGTAACTGCATATCCGCGCGTCAGTGGCGTTTGGCGGCAGGTCTTTGTCACACATCTCGCAATTCGGGCGGAGTTCCAGCATGGTGCGGTCCTTTCTGCGGGTGGGCATGGGGCAAACAAACGCGACAGCTGGAGGGTATGCAAGGGGGCAGGGCATGAAAAAAGGCCCGCCAGAATTCTCTGACGGGCCTTTGTATTCGTAAGTGTGTCGTCGTTTATTCGCGGTTGCCGAACAGTTGCAGCAACATCATGAACATGTTGATAAAGTTCAGGTACAGGCTAAGCGCGCCCATGATACCCGACTTTGCCAACCACTCTTGGTCGCCGTGTTGGGCGTGCGCAAGGTAGGTGGCCTTGATGTTTTGCGTGTCATAGGCTGTCAGACCCGCAAAGATCAGTACGCCGATCGCAGAGATCGCGAAAACCAAGGCAGGCGAGCCCAGGAAGATGTTGACGACAGATGCAACGATCAGACCGATCACACCCATGATCAAGAAGCTACCCCAGCCAGAGATGTCTTTCTTGGTGGTGTAGCCCCACAGCGACAGGCCCGCAAAGGCGATCGATGTGATCAAGAAAATCTGAATGATCGAGTAGCCTGTGAAGACCAGGAAGATCGAGCTGATGGAAATACCCATGACAGCGGCAAACGCGTAAAACAGCGTCTGCGCGGTCGCAGCCGAGATTTTATTCATGGCGGCACCAAGGCCAAAGACAAAGGCAAGCGGCGCAAACATGACAACCCACTTGAGCGGCGACATGTACAAGGCTGACCCGAACGAGGTCAGATATTTGTCAGTACCGATCTGCGCCACGGCGGCGGCAGGGTCTGTTGTGACTGCAAGACCGGAAATGGCCCAAGCAGCGGCAAAGGTGATCAACATGCCAATCGACATGGTGCCGTACACCTTGTTCATATGGGTGCGCAGCCCCTCGTCGATAGCGGCGGCGCGGGATCCGGCAGCGGACCGGATTGTATTCACGTCGGCCATGAAAGTCCTCCAATTGGTAAAAGAGTTGCGGGATTGGTTTTCCTACCCCGGTATTGCATGGAATATCGGGTGACTGGCGCAGTTTTTCAAGGCTTTTCCGCTGATTATCGGTAAGTGGTTTCAATAATGATAATGCTTTAGCTATCCCAAGCGGGCCCCGGTTTTGCGGCCAACGGGCGGCGGATCGGATCCTCTGACCGGAGGAGGCCGGAAACGTGGGTTTTAAATAGCCGATTTTGACGAGAAACCTGTCGGCAAATCAGCCTAGGCGACAAAAGCCTTGCGCAGCACATCACAATATCTGATGTTTCATCTTCATTAAATCACGAAAGCACATGGATGAGAAACCTTGATATCACCACGCTTCGGTCCTTTGTTGCCGTGGCGGATTCCGGTGGGGTGACACGTGCCGCGGGTTTTCTGCATCTGACCCAATCCGCCGTCTCAATGCAGTTGAAACGTCTCGAAGACCTATTGGGCCTCGAATTGCTGGATCGGTCGGGTCGCACCATCGCATTGACGGCAAGTGGCGAACAAGTGTTGGCCTATGCCCGCCGCATGATTGCGTTGAACGATGAAATGATTGGTAGACTGACGGATCAATCGCACGAGGGGGTGATCAGCTTGGGCGTGCCCCATGACATCGTCTATCCGGCGATCCCCCAAGTGCTAAAGCAGTTCCATGCGGTTTTCCCGCGGGTTCGGGTGCAGTTGGAATCCTCTTACACCCGTACGCTCAAGGAAAGCTTTGCCAAGGGGGCCTGCGATTTGATCATGACCACGGAAAGCGGCCTTGATACCGGCGGTGAAACGCTATGCGCAAAGCCCCTGATCTGGATCGGGGCACCGGGTGGGGCGGCGTGGCGTCAACGGCCGCTGAAACTGGCCCTTGGTCGTTTCTGTACGTTTCGCCCCAAGGTGGTCGAGGCGCTGGACCAGCATAAGGTGAAATGGGATTTGATTGTCGAGACAGAAAGCGACCGCACCATCGAGGCGACGGTGAGCGCCGATCTTGCTGTGCATGCGATGATCGACGGCACCGAGCCGCCCCATCTTGAGCGGATACATCACCACGGCGCGCTGCCGGTTCTGCCAGCGCAGAACATCAATCTCTACGGTGCTTTGGCAACGCGGAATATAGTGCACGATTCGTTGGCGGGCATGATCCGCGATATGTTTCGAAAATAACCAAAAGGATATATGGTACCCCGATTGCACCCTGCAGATACACGGAATTGCACTGTCATCGCCAGCGCAGGTTGACCATACGTCCTTTGGCCGGAGTTTTGAAACGCTGACGTCTGTCAGGTGTTTTCTCAATCAGGGCAGGAATATGATCTTTGCACTCCCGCAATGGGTAGGAGAAGTTTACTGGCGACACATAAATGCCTTTTTTCACATTTAGGTATCGCCGTGGACTCAAATGCACGTATAGGGTGTGTTGTATTTTTAGAGAATATGCACCTGCAAATGTTTAAGTGAGAAATAGAACCCCGATCTTATTAGGGTTTATATGCATTCGGACTTTATTTGTGAGCGTTTAAAGAGTAAATGAGGCCATAAGGCTGCGGAGATGGCGATTTTTAACCATTTCCGTTAGATGTAAAACGTACTGCACATGTCCGTGTGCATGCAACTGGAAAGAGTATAGCGATGCCGCACAAAGTAGATGTTCATGTAGGACAGCGTATCCGTCAACGCCGCTGGTTGGCCGGAATGACGCAACAAAAGCTTGCAGAACTGGTGGGAATAAAATTCCAACAGATCCAAAAATACGAAACGGGTGCGAACCGCGTCAGCGCGTCGCGTTTGTGGGATATTGCGGATGCACTAGGTGTAGAGGTCGCGCATTTCTTTGAAGGGCTCGAGGCTGAAAAAGGCCAGTCTGATACGCCGCTAAGAAATATTCCCGCCGACCTGATTGGCGACAAGGAGGCCATGGATCTGGTGCGTTCGTATTATTCGATCCCGGAACACCAACGCCGCCGCCTTTTTGAACTGGCGCGCGTTTTGAGTGATGTAGCCTGATACTAATCGACCTAGCCCCATAGGGAAGGTCGTCAAGGTTATTGCAACAGTAATAAGTTGATGTCACTGAAAGGGTCATGAAAATTCATGATGACCTTGATCCCGACATCCTTCGTGTCGGCCATTTATTGGCCGATGCCGCCCGAGTAGAGACACTGGCGCATTTTCGAGCGCCGGATTTGTCTGCTGATAACAAACTTTCGCAAGGCTATGATCCTGTCACCATCGCGGACCGCGCAGCGGAACGTGCCATGGTGGATATTCTGGCGCGCGAACGGCCCGATGATGCCGTTCTGGGCGAGGAATATGGCGCTGTTGCGGGCACGTCCGGGCTGACATGGGTTTTGGACCCGATTGATGGCACACGGGGGTTCGTCTCTGGGACGCCAACTTGGGGCGTGTTGATTGCCGTAGGTGGCAGCGACGGCCCGTTTTTCGGGATCATTGACCAACCCTATATTCGCGAGCGTTTCATTGGCGGTCCGGGGCTGGCGACGGTTACGGGGCCAAGTGGCACACATGCGCTGAAAACCCGCGCTGCGCGCGGTCTGTCCGAAGCGACCGTTTTCACCACTTTCCCAGAAGTTGGCAGCAGTACCGAGGGCGCAGCCTTTCAACAGGTGGCGCAGCAGGCACGGCTGACGCGCTATGGCATGGATTGCTATGCCTATGCGTTGGTCGCCTCGGGCCAGATTGATCTGGTGATCGAGGCGGGCCTGCAATCCTATGACGTTCAAGCCCCGATTGCGGTGATCCAAGCCGCAGGCGGTGTCGTCACCAACTGGCAAGGTGCCCCTGCCCATGACGGCGGGCGGATCATTGCCGCTGCAAACGCGGAAATACACGCGCAGGCGCTTGATATCCTTCGGAATTGCCCCGCGTGAAAGAGATACTTGTTCGGAACGCCGACCACATCCTGACCATGGACGACACGCGCCGGGAATTGGCGGGTGCCGATATCCTGATCCGCGACGGGGCCATTGCCGAGGTCGGGCAGGGGTTGTCTTGCGAAGGAGAGGTGATTGACGCGGAGGGCTGTGTGGTGACGCCGGGCCTCGTGAATACGCACCACCATTTGTACCAGACATTAACCCGCGCGGTGCCGGGCGGGCAGGATGCGCTGTTGTTCGGCTGGCTGCGCACGCTCTATCCGATTTGGGCGCGGTTCACGCCGGATCATATGTTTACCTCGGCGCAGATCGGGCTGGCAGAACTGGCCCTGTCCGGCTGCACCCTCAGCTCGGACCACTTGTATCTTTATCCCAACGGATCACGGCTGGAAGACACCATTCACGCCGCCCGTGAAATTGGTATGCGTTTTCAGCCGACCCGTGGCGCGATGAGCATTGGCGAAAGCAAAGGGGGACTGCCGCCCGATGCCTTGGTCGAGGACGAGGCCGCGATTTTGAACGACTGCATCCGCGTGATTGATGCCTTTCATGATGCCAGCCCCGCATCCATGTGCCGTGTGGCGGTCGCCCCCTGTTCGCCGTTTTCCGTCAGCTGTGATTTGATGCGCGATGCTGCAGTGCTTGCGCGGGACAAAGGGGTGATGCTGCACACCCATCTGGCCGAAAACGATCAGGACATCGCCTATTCCCTAGAGAAATTTGGCTGCAGGCCCGGGCAATATGCGCAAGACTTGGGATGGGTCGGCCCTGATGTGTGGCATGCCCATTGCGTCAAGCTGGACCAAAGCGAGATCGACCTGTTTGCCCGGACTGGCACAGGCGTTGCGCATTGCCCGTGTTCCAACTGTCGTTTGGGATCTGGCATCGCCCCCGTGCGCAATCTGCGCGATGCGGGCGTGCGCGTGGGTCTGGGGGTGGATGGATCGGCCAGTAACGACGCCAGCACCATGATCGGCGAAGCGCGACAGGCCATGTTGTTGCAACGCGTGATGCTGGGCGCTGACGCCATGAGCGCGCGCGAGGCGCTGGAAATCGCCACCCGTGGCGGCGCTGATGTACTGGGGCGCCCGGAATGCGGGCGGATCGCAGTGGGCGCGCGGGCGGACATTGCCATTTGGGATGTCAGCAGGATCGAGAGCGCGGGCAGCTGGGACCCAGCAGCCTTGCTGATGGCGGGTCCGCAGACCGTGCGGGATCTGTTGGTTGAGGGGCGCAGGATTGTCGCAGACGGGCAGGTGCAAACCATCGACCTGCAAGCGCAGGTTGCGCGGCAAAAGACCTTGGTGCAGGGCCTGCAGGCGCAGTTGTAAAACTGTTGCCCGATCAAAAGGCGTGGCTGCGCCACATTATGTTTTTTGCGCTTGTCGAAACGTGAGCCTGCCTGAATGAGCGGCGCGGGCGGTGAGGCGTTGGATGCTCCGCAGGGAGTTTATTTTGCAAAATGAAATAAGCCGAAAGGGTATCGGCTAGGCGCGTTTTTTGCCGCCGACCCAGACGTCCTGGATGGCACGATCATCGCCCATCATGATGGTGGCAAAGAGTTGGTCCCAGATGGTTTCGGCGTTGTCTGCCCGTTGGGCGATGGCCGGGGTGGATGACAGGTCCAGCACGGTAATGTCGGCCTCGAACCCCGGGGACAGGCGGCCGATTTTGTCCTGCAGGTGTAAGCTGCGGGCAGAACCGGCGGTGGCGAGCCAGATCAATTGTGCGGCGTGCAGGGGCGTGCCACGCAATTGGCCGATCTCGTAGGCGGCGGCCATGGTGCGCAGCATGGAGAAAGACGAGCCGCCGCCGGTGTCGGTTGCCAGGCCAATGGGAATATTGCGGGCAGCAAGCCCGGCCATGTCAAACAGGCCAGAGCCGATGAAGGTGTTTGATGTCGGGCAATGGACTATCGCAGCACCGCTGTGCGCAATTTGGTCAATTTCGCGCGGTTCAAGGTGGATCGCATGGCCGAACACCGCACGTTCGCCGACGAGGCCATGCTCTTGATAGGTATCAAGATAATCACGGGCGTGGGGGACCAGATCGCGGACCCATGCGATTTCATCGACCTGTTCGCTGAGATGTGTTTGCATCAGGCAATCGGGTCGCTCGGCCCAAAGTGCGCCGAGAGCTGCCAACTGATCGGGGGTTGAGGTCGGGGTGAAACGCGGGGTGATCGCATAGCTGGCGCGGCCTTTGCCATGCCAGCGGTCGATGAGGGCTTTGCTGTCGTCATAGGCCGATTGCGCCGTATCGCGCAGCCCGTCCGGCGCGTTGCGGTCCATGCAGGTTTTGCCCGCCACGATCCGCTGGCCCCGCATCGCGGCCGCGTCAAAGATCGCATCGACGCTGTGTGGTGCAATTGTTGTATAACTACAGACGGTTGTGGTGCCATGGGCAAGGGTCAGGTCCAGATACCGCCCAGCAACCTGGGTGGCGTAATCGGGGTCGGACAGGCGCATTTCCTCGGGGAAGGTATAGCGGTTCAGCCAGTCGATCAGCCGCTTGCCCCAGCTCGCGATGATCGCCGTCTGTGGATAATGGGCATGGGCGTCGACAAAGCCCGGGCAGATCAGCGCATCCCCGTAATCGGTGATCTGTGCGTCTGGATGGGCCTTGCGCAATGCATCTGCCGACCCGACTGCAACGATATGGCCATCCTTGATCAGGACGCCGCCCGCACTGTCGATTGAAACCGCATCCTCCCAAGCTTGGGAGAGGGGATTTCCCGAAAACCGCAGGGTGTGGCCAAGGAGGAGAGTGTGCTGTGTCATTACGCCATCTTAGGCCCTTGTGAGGAGAGGGACAATCGGTCGGATAGGGCTTTTCGCACCATTGTATCCCTGCTTGGCGGCGCTTATTGTTAGCGCAAATCTTTATGAGGGTGCGCTATGTCTGATGAAACGCAAGAATTGGAACTGGCACCCGAAGCAGAAGACGATTCCGAAGCTTACAAGCTGAACAAGAAGGCCGTGGCCTCGATCCTTTATGCCGTCGAGATTGACGATGCCGAGCGGCTGACCGAGCTGATGGAGCCGTTGCACGCGGCGGACATCGCCGACCTTTTGGAACAAATCAGCAGTTTCGAGCGGACCAAGCTGATCCGGCTATATGACCGCGAGTTTGACGGGGAAATCCTGTCGGAACTTGATGAATCCATCCGCGAGGAAGTCATCGCGATCCTGACGCCGCAGGTCTTGTCTGATGCTGTGCGCGACATGGACAGCGATGATGTTGTTGACCTGATCGAGGACCTTGAAGACGCGCAGGCCGAAGCGATTTTGGGCGCGCTGGAAGATGTCGACCGCGCGGCGGTTGAACAGGCGCTGACCTATCCTGAATATTCCGCTGGTCGTTTGATGCAGCGCGAGGTCGTGATGGCCCCCGAACATTGGACAGTGGGCGAGGCGATCGATCATCTGCGCAAAACGCCCGAAGAGGATTTGCCGGATCAGTTCTATCACATCGTGATGGTTGATCCGCGCATGCATCCGGTGGGCAATGTGACCTTGGGCAAGCTGATGCGTTCAAAGCGCGCAACGATGCTTAGCGATATTCTGGAAGACACGTTTCAGGTCATCCCCGCCATGCAGCCCGAAGGCGATGTCGCCTATGCGTTCAACCAGTACCACCTGATTTCTGCGCCTGTCGTTGACGACGAGGGGCGGTTGATTGGTGTGATTACCATTGATGACGCCATGGCCGTGTTGGACGAGGAACACGAGGAAGATATCCTGCGTCTGGCGGGTGTGGGCGAGGGGTCCCTGTCGGACCGTGTGATCGAGACAACCAAGCAACGTCTGCCGTGGTTGGCGGTCAACCTGCTGACCGCGATTGCCGCATCTATGGTGATCTCCCAGTTCGAGGTCGCTATCGCGCAGATTGTGGCGCTGGCCGTGCTGATGCCGATCGTCGCGTCGATGGGCGGCAATGCGGGCACGCAAAGCCTGACCGTGGCGGTGCGCGCAATTGCGACGCGCGATCTGACCGGATCGAACGTATGGCGCGTGATCCGGCGCGAATGTCTGGTGGGGTTGATCAACGGTGTGATCTTTGCGGTGATCATGGGAATTGTTGGCGTGATCTGGTTCGGCTCGCCCGCGCTGGGCTATGTGATTGCGATAGCGATGGTGATCAATATGGTCGTGGCCGGCTTGGCCGGGACCGGTATTCCGATTGTGCTGGAACGGATCGGCGTTGATCCGGCGCTTGCCTCCGGGGCGTTCGTGACCACCGTGACCGATGTGGTCGGATTTTTCGCGTTTTTGGGCCTTGCGGCGGCTGTGTTGCTGTGACCGATCTGGCGGCTATCAAAGACGCGGCGCGCAAGGCGGGTTTTGCCCGGCGCAAACCGCTGTTTGATGCTGCCAATGATGCGCAAGCCGGTTACCTGAGCGAGGTTCTGGCGGGCTATCGCGGTGTGGCGCTGTCCGGCTTTATGCCGATCCGCACCGAAATCGACCCGCGCCCCGCCATGGCAGAGGCCTCTGCCCATGGGGTGGTGGGTGTGCCCGTTATCATGGGCCCTGGTCAGCCTTTGCAGTTTTCGCGTTGGACACCGCAAGCGGCGATGACAAGCGGCCCGTTTGGCGCGCAAGTACCTGTCATCGAAGATTTTTTCGAACCGGAAATCCTGATCGTGCCCTTGTTGGCCTTTACCAGAAACGGCGACAGATTGGGCTATGGCGGCGGGTTTTACGATCGTACCTTGGCGCAGCTGCGGGCGCGGCGGGCGACGCTGGCGATTGGCTTTGCATTTGCGGGGCAAGAGGTCGATGACCTGCCGTTGGAACCCACAGATGAACCGCTTGATCTGATCGTGACCGAAGCGGGCGTGATAGACATCACACGATGACGGACGTCCGGTGCGTTTATTGCGGTGTCTCGTTACGCGGCTAAACGACAACAACGCGGCGTTTCGGCGCTGCGGGCAAAATTCCGGCGCGCTGCCCCTTGCCCTTGGCCGCGTCGCGGCCTAACGCTGGGGGCATGAAAATACTCTTTCTTGGCGATGTCATGGGCCGTTCCGGCCGCCGTGCAATTAGCGAAAACCTGCCCCGCCTGCGCAAGGACTGGAAGCTGGATTTTGTCGTGGTGAATGGCGAAAACGCCACCTCGGGGATGGGGCTGTCTGGCCTGCATGCCAAAACCCTGCTTGACGCGGGGGCCGACTGTCTGACCCTCGGCGATCATGCGTTCGATCAAAAAGACATGCTTAGCTTTATCGAGCAGGAACAGCGCATTATCCGCCCTTTGAATTTCTCGAAGAATGCACCGGGCAAGGGTGCGCGCCTGTTTACGGCGCAGAACGGTCGCAAGGTGCTGGTCGTTCAGGCCTTGGGTCAGGTGTTCATGAAGCGCCCCTTTGACGATCCGTTTTCGGCGTTGGAACCGGTGCTGAAAACCCACCCCTTGGGTGGCTTGGCCTCTGCCGTGATCGTCGACATCCATTGCGAAGCCACATCGGAAAAAATGGCAATGGGTCACTGGTGCGACGGGCGGGCCAGCCTTGTTGTCGGCACCCACACCCATGTGCCCACATCTGACGCGATGATCCTACCCGGCGGCACGGCTTATCTGAGCGATGCAGGCATGTGCGGCGATTACCATTCCGTCATCGGGATGGAAAAAACCGAACCCCTGCGCCGCTTTATCACTGGCATGCCCAAAGACCGCTTTACCCCCGCCAATGACGAGGCAACCCTGTCAGGCGTCTACATCGAAACCGATGATCGTACCGGCAAGGCAACCCGTATCGTTCCGGTACGCCAAGGCGGTAAGCTGCAACAAAGCGCCCCGTGACACGGGGTCAGGTCGCCTTTTACACTGCTTTCTTGGCGGTGCTGGGGGCGGGCTGGGGCTTTACCCAACCATTGACCAAGATTTCGGTCAGCACCGGGTATCAGCATTTCGGGCTGGTGTTCTGGCAGATGGTGATCGGTGTCGTGTTTATGACGGTGATCAGCACCGTTCGCCGTCAACGCTTGCCTTTTGGTCCGCGCTATCTGCGGCTTTATCTGATCCTTGCGATTATCGGCACCGTGCTGCCGAATTCAGCCTCGTATCAGGCGGCGGTCTGGCTGCCGTCGGGGGTGCTATCCCTGCTGCTTAGTCTTGTGCCGATCTTTGCCTTTCCCATCGCGCTGGCCATGGGGCTGGATCATTTCAGCTATCGCCGCTTGGCCGGATTGGCATGCGGGCTGACGGGGGTGCTGTTGCTGGTGGCACCGGGCGCTGATGTATCCATGAACCTGCCGGCGTTCTGGATCGCGGTCGGGCTGATCGCGGGCCTGTGCTACGCGCTCGAGGGGAATATCATCGCCAAATGGGGGACCCTCGATCTGGGTGCCTTTCAGGTGTTGCAGGGTGCCTCTATTGTTGGTGCTGTTCTGACCTTGCCGGTGGCCCTGATGACCGGTCAGTTTATCGATCCGACCCCGCCTTGGGATATCCCGCAATGGGCCCTTGTGGTGTCATCGCTGGTCCATATCGCGGTTTATGCGGGCTATGTGTGGTTGGTCGGGCGGGCAGGGCCGATTTTTGCGGTTCAGGTCAGCTATCTTGTAACGGGGTTTGGACTGCTCTGGGCCAAGGTCATTTTGTCCGAAACCTATGCGCCGACGTTGTGGGCAGCACTTGGGATCATGTTCGCAGGACTGTATCTGGTTCAGCCGCGACCCAAAGCCGCGCTTGCTCAAACCGCTGCAATCGGCGAAACTGACTGCTAGCTCGTACCCCTGATAGGCTGGATAAACCCCGAATGGACCTTCTGAACCTGTCGCAAAGCACCTCTGCGACCCTTGCGCTGACGATCGTTGTGGTCATGTTCATCATGTTCCTGCGTGAAACCTTTCCGACCGAGGTGGTCGCCCTGACGGGCGCGGCGCTGATGTTGGCCCTTGGCATTCTGCCATATGATGACGCGCAGGCAGTGTTGCAGAACTCGGCCCCGTGGACGATTGCGGCGATGTTTATTGTGATGGGCGCACTTGTGCGTACCGGCGCGCTGGACGTGTTGACGCGGCTGGCCGAACGCTATGCGAAAACCCATCCGAAAACGGCTGTCGTGGGCGTGATCATTGCCGTCATGGCGGCCTCGGCGATTATGAACAACACGCCTGTGGTGGTTGTGATGATCCCGGTGGTGGTACAGCTTAGCCAGACCTTGGGCACCAAAGCATCCAAGCTGCTGATCCCGCTCAGCTATGCCGCGATTATGGGCGGCTCGCTGACCCTGATCGGGACCTCGACCAACCTGCTGGTGGATGGTGTGGCGCGCAGTCAGGGCCTTGAACCCTTTGGCATTTTTGAAATCCTTCCCATCGGTCTGGTCGTCTGCGCATGGGGCCTGATCTATATGGCGATCTTCGCGCCCCGGCTTTTGCCCGCACGCGATAGCATGGCGAATATGTTGTCGGACCGCTCAAAGATGAAGTTCTTTACCGAGGCCGTGATCCCCCCTGACTCCAACCTCTTGGGCCGTGACGTGCTGGATGTGCAATTGTTCAAACGCGAAGGCGTGCGGCTGATCGACGTCGTGCGCGGCGACCAGTCCTTGCGCCGTGATCTTGCGGCGGTTCAGCTTCAGGTCGGCGACCGTGTGGTCTTGCGCACGCAGATGACAGAACTGCTCAGCCTGCAAGCGAACAAAGAACTCAAACGTGTCGATCAGGTGTCCGCGGTTGAAACATCAACCGTCGAGGTGCTGATCACACCGGGCTGCAAAATGGTCGGCCGTTCGCTGGGCGCGCTGCGCCTGCGCCGCCGCTACGGGGTCTATCCGCTGGCCGTGCACCGCCGGAACCAGAATATCGGGCGTCAGTTGGATGATTTGATCGTCAAAGTCGGCGATACCCTGCTGCTCGAAGGGGCGATGGCCGATATTCAGCGCCTCGCGTCCGACATGGATATGGTCGATGTCTCGCAACCCTCCGCACGCGCATTTCGCCGTGGGCACGCGCCAATCGCAATTATCGCCCTCGCAGGCATTGTTATCCTTGCGGCCCTTAACGTCGCTCCGATCCTGTTGCTGGCGGTGATCGCCGTCGCGCTTGTGCTCGTCACAGGCTGCATTGACGCAGACGAGGCATTTACCTTTATCGACGGGCGGCTGCTTGCGCTGATCTTTTCCATGCTTGCCATCGGGGCAGGGCTCCAGAACTCAGGCGCGATCAGCCTGATCGTCGACAATATCGCGCCGTTCCTTGGCACGCTGTCGCCGTTCTATGTGATTTTCTCGGTCTTCCTGCTGACAACCATCTTGACCGAGATCGTCTCGAACAACGCCGTGGCTGTCATTATGACCCCCATCGCCATCAGCCTTGGCACCGCCCTTGGCATGGACCCGCGGCCCCTGGTGGTTGCGGTGATGATCGCCGCATCTTGCGCTTTTGCGACCCCCATTGGGTATCAAACCAACACGCTGGTCTATGGCCCCGGCGGCTACCGCTTTACCGACTTCATGCGTATCGGCATCCCGCTGAACCTGACAATGTCCTTGTTGGTTTCCTCGGTCATCCCACTCTTCTGGTAAAACGCCGGCCCCCTGTTCTCTGGCTCAAAAATATCCCGGGGGTATGGGGGCTGGCCCCCATTTTGTGCTGTGTATGGGGGCTGACCCCCACTTTGCGCTGTGCGGAAACCACACAGCACATATTTACAACGGCCAGAACACCAAGATCGCAGGAATGGACACCGCAACCACGATGATCTCAAGCGGCAACCCCATGCGCCAGTAATCCCCAAAGGAATAGCCGCCGGGGCCAAGGATCAACGTGTTATTCTTGTGCCCAATGGGCGTCAGGAACGCGCTTGATGCGGCCACCGCAACCGCCATCAAAAAGGGATCAGGCGAGACATCCAAGGTCTGGGCCATCTGAATGCCGACCGGGGCGGCCACGATGGTCGTTGCCGTGTTGTTCAGCACATCTGACAAGGTCATGGTCACAATCATCAATACGGTCAGCACTGCCCATGCGGGCAACCCGCCGGTTAAACTGACCAAGGCCCCGGCGATAAGCTCGGTCCCGCCTGATGTCTCAAGTGCGGCACCCAAGGGGATCATGGACCCCAGCAACACCACAACGGGCCATTCTATATGGGTGTAAAGCTCGGACAGGGGGACGATCTTGGCCAGCACATAGGCCACCACCACCAGCCCCAGGGCGACGGGCAGGTAGATCAGCCCGAAACTGGCGGCGGCGACGGCACCGCCAAACAACCCGATGGCCAGCCACACCTTGCTGTTCTCAGTGACAGCCAGACCGCGGTCGGCAAGGGGGAGCACGCCGAGCCATTCCACCACATGGGCCGCCGTATCGCGCGGCACCAGCAAAAGCAGGATATCACCTGCGCGCAATTCGGTTTTGCGCAGTTGCGCCGTGATCTTTTTACCTTGCCGTGAAATGCCCAGCAGCACCGACCTTTGCCGCCATGCCAAGCCAACCGTCTGGGCCGACCGCCCGTTCAGACGGGAATCATTGGGGACGACGACCTCGATGATCTCGACCCCTTCGCCGTCTGCGTGCAGCAATTCATGGCGTGTGCTGTCTGCAACCAGCAGGCCAAGGGTGCTGCGAAATTCGTCAAGCGCATCTGGCGTTGCCTCAAGCACCAATGCGTCGCCGGCCTGCAAGGCCACATTGCGGGCCTGCCCATAGACACGTGCCCCATCGCGGATCATGCCCAGCATCGCCACGTCGGATTTATCCGCGGTGCCTTGCAGTTCGGCCAGCCGTTTGCCGATCTGTTTGCTGCCCGCAGGTACGGTCAGCTCGGCAATATAATGGGACAGGTCCTCGGGCTTGAGGGCACTGTCGTCGCGCGCGGGGATCATGCGCCAACCGACCAGCGCCACAAAGGCCAACCCCGCAATCGCGGCGATCCCGCCCACCGGCGCGAAGTCAAACATGCCAAAGGGTGCGCCCAGCGATTCCTGCCGGATGGACGCGATAATGATGTTGGGCGGCGTCCCGATCAGCGTGGCCATCCCGCCCAGAATAGTCGCAAAGCTGAGCGGCATCAGGCTGAGGCCCGGATTGCGCCCGGCCTTGCGCGCGGTCTGGATGTCGACGGGCATCAGCAATGCCAGAGCGGCGACATTGTTCATGAAGGCGGATAAGACACCGCCGATCAACCCCATCAAGGTGATATGCGCGCCCAAGCTTCGCGAGGCGTCGACCAAGGTCCGGGTGATCAGCAACACCGCCCCTGACCGCACCAGCCCCGCCGAGACAACCAACACAAGCGCCACGATCATCGTGGCGGGGTGGCCGAACCCGTCAAAGGCGTTCTTGCTGTCGACCACACCCAACACCACCGCGATCATCAATGCGGAAAAGGCCACCAGATCATAGCGAAAGCGCCCCCAGAGCAACATGCCGAAGACGGCTGCGAAAAGGGTGAACAGGATAATCTGGTCTTGGGTCATGGGATGGGTCACTTGAATGGAGGTGTTCGATCAAGCCCTAACAGCCCGAATGGGGGCTGTCTGCCCCCAAACCCCCGAGGATATTTGAAAGCCAGAGAAGTTGAGCTGTGCAGAAGCGCCGTGGCTTGTTCGTGGGCAAACGCTGGCCTATAAGGCCACAGTTCAGGAATTACGCAGACGAGGTTACCATGGCAGGCCACTCAAAATGGGCAAACATCCAGCACCGTAAAGGGCGTCAGGACAAGTTGCGCGCGAAGGTGTTTTCGAAGATGTCGAAAGAGATCACCGTTGCCGCCAAAATGGGTGATCCCGACCCCGATAAAAACCCGCGTTTGCGTCTGGCGATCAAAGAGGCCAAGTCGGTTTCTGTGCCGAAGGACGTGATTGACCGCGCGATCAAGAAATCAACCGCGGGCGAGGGCGAGGATTACGAAGAAATCCGCTATGAGGGGTATGGCCCCAATGGCGTTGCTGTCATCGTCGAGGCGATGACCGACAACCGCAACCGGACTGCATCGGTGGTGCGGTCAACCTTTACCAAAAACGGTGGTAATCTGGGCGAGACTGGCAGCGTCGGGTTCATGTTCGACCGCAAGGGCGAGATCACCTATCCCGCCGAAGTTGGCGATGCGGATACCGTGATGATGGCCGCGATCGAGGCTGGTGCCGAGGATGTGGAAAGCACAGAAGACGGCCATGTTATCTGGTGTCTTGATACCGATCTGAACGATGTTGCCACGGCGCTGGAAGCTGAGTTGGGCGAATCTGACAGCACCAAGCTGGTGTGGCGCCCGACCACCACGACCGAGATGGATCTGGAAGGCATGGAGAAGCTGATGAAGCTGATCGATGCGTTGGAAGATGACGATGATGTGCAGCGGGTTACCGCGAATTTTGAAGCATCCGACGAGGTGATGGAGCAGCTTTAAGCCACGCCTTTCGCATCAGCCTTGCGTTAAGACATAAAAAAAGCCGCCCTCCAGTAATCGGGGGCGGCTTTTTGATCGCGGGTTGGTACGTTCTGGGCGTTTAGCCGAACATCCGCGCCATGCTAAAAAATACACCGGGCTGGCGGGGTTTATCCGCCTTTACGTGCGGCTTTTGCTGCCTGATGGTGGACAGCGCGCCTTTGACGTCGTTCAAACGTGCCAAGGCTTTTGCGCCGCCGGCGCTGGCCTGCACGGTTAGTATTTTGGCCTGCGTGTGGAGCGCAGATTCAATAAGCGCTAATTCGCTTTGGCTGATTTCCAGCTTCTGTTTTTCGTCTGACATGACATCTTTCCTTTAATCGATTTGGGTCAGATAGGTATTGTTGTCGGGTTTCGCCAGAGGATACGCATGAGATCACGTATTTGTTTCATGCGTCGTTCGCGAAAAACCGCCGTCAAGGGCGCAAACTTGCTAAGTTGCTTTTCTGTTTGTGTTTTTTTACTGCCGTGTTAGGCAGATATCCTGTTTCAACGAGGGTCTGATGAACGCTTTTTTGCCCGGCTTTGCCCTGAGTTTGACGTTAATCCTGGCGATAGGTGCGCAAAATGCCTTTGTTTTGCGTCAAGGTTTACGCCAAAGCCATGTGTTTTGGGTGTGCCTGACATGTGCAATTTCGGACGGGATTTTGATTGCGGCGGGCGTTGCAGGCTTTGGCGCTTTGGGGCAGGCCGTGCCCTGGTTTGAACCTGTGATGCGCTATGGTGGGGCAGCGTTTCTGATCTGGTATGGTGCGCAAAATGCGCGGTCCGCGTGGCGCGGCGGCGAGGTGCTTGAGGCCGAAGGTGCCGGCCCGTTAACCTTGCGGCGGACGCTGTTGACGTTGTTGGCGCTGACGTGGCTGAACCCACATGTCTATCTTGATACCGTGGTTTTGCTTGGGTCGATCTCGGCGCAGTATGACAACCGGATGGCGTTTGGGATCGGGGCCGTGACCGCCAGTTTCGTGTTCTTCTTTGGTTTGGGTTATGGCGCGCGTCTGCTTAGCCCGCTTTTTGCCAGACCCCGGAGCTGGCAAATCCTTGACGGATTGATCGCGCTTACGATGTGGGCGATCGCGGCCAAGTTGCTGCTCATGTGATCTTGTGATTACCGCGCCGTTGGGGAATGTAGGGCGCATGGATATCAAACCCCCACAACGGCCCGTCATCGGCATTTTCTGGATGGTCATCACCGGACTGCTGTTTATCTGCGTCACGGCGTTGGTGAAATACATGGGGCCGCGGTTGCCCGCAGCCGAGGCGGCTTTCATCAGATATGGCTTTGGGCTGGTGTTTTTGCTGCCTGCCATTGGTGCCTTGCGCGCCGCGCATTTGACCCGACGCCAATGGGCGTTGTTCAGTGTGCGGGGCGGGTTACACGGGATCGGCGTGATCTTGTGGTTTTTCGCGATGACCCGCATTTCCATCGCCGAAGTCACCGCCATGAACTATCTCGCGCCGATTTACGTCACCATTGGTGCAGCGTTGTTTTTGGGGGAAAAGCTGGCGTTGCGGCGGATGATTGCGGTTGTTCTGGGGCTGGTGGGGGCGGTCGTTATCTTGCGCCCCGGGTTTCGCGAGCTGGCGATGGGGCATTACGCGATGCTGATCGCAGCCGTGGTGTTTGGCGGCGCGTATTTGCTGGCCAAGGTGTTGGCGGACGAGGTGAAGCCATCGGTGGTGGTGGCGATGATGTCGCTGTTTGTCACGCTGATGTTGGCCCCATTTGCACTGCCCGTCTGGATCGCGCCGACGTGGCAGGAACTGGGTATTCTGGCCGCCGTTGCCTGCTTTGCGACTGCAGGGCATTATACCATGACGCTCGCCTTTGCTGCGGCCCCGCTGACGGTCACCCAGCCGGTTACGTTTTTGCAACTGGTGTGGGCAACGGCGCTTGGCGCGTTGGTCTTTGCAGAACCGATAGATATCTGGGTGATCATCGGGGGCTTGGTGATCTTGGGCTCTGTCACCTTTATCACCTGGCGCGAGGCGATGTTGAACCGGCAGATCACCCCAGCCAGCCCCGCGACCAAGCTTTAGCTAGCGCAGAAATCTACGTGCCCAAAGGCCGGTGAAATCGGTTATTATTGACTCGCGAGTCAATAACCCTACATCTGTTCCAAGAACCGGAATCATCGAGACCGGAAACGTTGAGGAACGATAATGCCTAAACTGGGAATGGAACCGATCCGGCGTGATGCGCTGGTCAAGGCGACGATTGCCGAAATCGGGGCCGCGCAATCGCTGGATGTGACGGTCGACCAGATCGCGCGCCGCGCCGGGATGTCCAAGGCGCTTGCCCACCATTATTTCGGCGGCAAAGACCAGATTTTCCTCGCGGCGATGCGGTTTATCCTGTCGGAGTATTCAGCCGAGGTGCGCCGCGAATTGCGCAAGGCCAAAACGCCGGCGGCCCGCGCCGAGGCGATCATCAGGGCCAGCTTTGATGAAAGCTGTTTTGATCCGGCGACGGTCAGCGCGTGGATGACGCTGTACGGATCGTCGCGCACCAATGTCGAAACCTACCGCTTGCTGATCGTCTATCAGGCACGGCTGCGGTCGAACCTGACCCACGCATTGCGGCCGATCTCAGGGCAACCTGAACAGGATGCTGAAACCCTCGCCGCGCTGATTGACGGGCTGTACCTGCGCGCGGCCCTGTCTGACACCGGCAGCGCACCTGCCGCCTGCGCGCAAGCACTGTCCCTTTTGAACACCCTGATCGGAAGCAAACCATGACTAAACCCAATATCCTGATCCTGATGGTCGACCAGTTGAACGGCACGCTTTTTCCTGACGGTCCGGTCGATTGGCTACATGCACCGAACCTCAAGAAACTCGCGGCGCGGTCGACGCGGTTCAAGAATGCCTATACTGCCAGCCCGCTTTGTGCGCCGGGCAGGGCGGCGTTTATGTCGGGTCAATTGCCAAGCGCCACGGGCGTCTATGACAACGCAGCTGAATTCCCGTCAAGCGTTCCCACCTATGCGCATCACCTGCGCCGCGCGGGCTATCAGACCTGCCTGTCGGGAAAGATGCATTTCGTCGGCCCCGATCAGCTGCACGGATTCGAGGAACGCCTGACCACTGACATTTACCCTGCCGATTTCGGATGGACGCCCGATTACCGCAAACCCGGTGAACGCATCGATTGGTGGTATCACAACATGGGGTCGGTGACGGGTGCGGGTGTTGCTGAAACCTCGAACCAGATGGAATATGACGATGCCGTCGCGTACGAGGCAACGCGCAAGCTTTATGATCTGTCACGCGGCCTTGACGACCGTCCGTGGTGCATGACGGTCAGCTTTACCCACCCGCATGACCCTTACGTGGCGCGCAAGAAATATTGGGATCTGTACAACGACTGCGACCATCTGCTGCCGCAGGTCGGTGATCTGGGCTATGACGCCCAAGATGCCCATTCCAAACGAATCTTTGATGCGAATGACTGGCGCAGCTTTGACATCACCGAGGATAACATCAAACGGTCCCGTCAGGCCTATTTCGCGAACATCAGCTATCTTGACGACAAGATCGGCGAGATTTTGCAAACCCTCGAGGATACCCGCCAAGAGGCGATTATCGTCTTTGTGTCCGACCACGGCGATATGCTGGGCGAACGTGGCCTTTGGTTCAAGATGAGCTTTTTCGAGGGATCATCCCGCGTACCGATGATGATTGCCGCCCCGCAGATGGAACCGGGTTTGAACGAAACCCCGGTCAGCAATATCGATGTCTGCCCTACCTTATGCGATCTGGCGGGCGTGTCGATGGACGAGTTGATGGAATGGACCACGGGCCAATCGCTGGTGCCCATGGGGCAGGGGGTGGAACGTACCGAACCTGTCGCGATGGAATATGCCGCCGAAGCATCCTATGCGCCGATGGTATCGCTGCGCTACGGCAAGTGGAAATACAACCGCTGCGCGCTGGACCCCGATCAACTGTTTGATCTGGACGCCGACCCGCACGAGCTGACCAATCTGGCCGAAGAACCCGCGCATCAAGGCACGCGGCAAACCCTGCGCGCCAAGGCCGACGCCCGCTGGGATCTGGATGCCTTTGACGCCGATGTGCGCAAAAGCCAGGCCCGCCGCTGGGTGGTCTACGAGGCGCTGCGCAAGGGTGGGTATTACCCTTGGGATTACCAACCCCTGCGCAATGCGTCTGAACAATACATGCGCAATCACATGGATCTGAACGTGCTGGAAGAAAACAAACGCTTCCCGCGCGGCGAATAGACACCGAACGAAATTGAAATCCACCCGATAGACCGGCACCGAAAAGCGAGACACCTATGCAAACCCAACCCACCGCCAGCCACTTTATCAACGGCGCTTATGTCGAAGACACAGCAGGCACACCCATCGACGTGATCTATCCCGCGACCGGCGAAAAGATCGCAACCGTCTATGCGGCCACGCCAGCCATCATCGATCAGGCGCTGACTGCCGCCCGCGCGGCCCAAGCCGCTTGGGCCGCGATGACCGGCACGGAACGGGGCCGCATCCTGCGCCGTGCTGCCGATATCATGCGTGAACGCAATCACGACCTGTCGATCCTCGAAACCTATGACACCGGCAAACCCTATCAGGAAACATCCGTCGCGGATGCAACCAGTGGCGCGGATGCCTTGGAATATTTTGGTGGCATGGCCGCGACATTGACCGGCGAACATATCCAGCTGGGCGAAGACTGGGTCTATACCCGCCGCGAACCGTTGGGCGTGTGCGTCGGCATCGGCGCGTGGAACTACCCCACGCAAATCGCCTGCTGGAAGGGCGCACCCGCGCTGGCTTGCGGCAATTCGATCATCTTTAAGCCGTCCGAAACCACGCCGCTATCCGCCTTGAAAGTGGCCGAAATTTTGGTCGAGGCGGGCCTGCCCGCAGGCCTGTACAACGTCGTACAAGGCATGGGCGAGGTGGGTGCCGCATTGGTCACCGACCCGCGCGTCGACAAGGTATCGCTGACCGGATCGGTGCCGACAGGCCGCAAGGTCTATGCCGCAGCGGCAGACGGGATGAAGCACGTCACGATGGAACTGGGCGGTAAATCCCCGATCATCGTCTTCGAAGACGCCGATATCGAAAACGCCGTCAGCGGTGCGATCTTGGGCAACTTCTACAGCTCGGGTCAGGTCTGCTCAAACGGTACGCGGGTCTTTGTTCATGCCGATATCAAAGAGGCATTCCTTGCGCGTCTGGCAGAACGTCTTGACGGCGCAGTGATCGGCGACCCGATGGACCCCGCCACCAGCTTTGGCCCGATGGTGTCGAAACGTCAGCTGGATATCACGCTTGGCTATATCGAAAAGGGCAAGGCCGAGGGCGCGCGTCTGGTCTATGGCGGCAATGCGATTGACGGCAAAGGCTTCTATATGCAGCCGACCGTTTTTGCCGACGTCACCGATGACATGACCATTGCGCGCGAAGAAATCTTTGGACCGGTCATGTCGGTACTGGATTTCACCGACGAAGACGACGTGATGGCCCGCGCCAATGACACCGAATTCGGTCTGGCGGCTGGTGTATTCACCCGCGATCTGTCCCGCGCGCACCGCGTCGCGGCCAATTTTCAGGCGGGCACATGCTATATCAACACCTATAACGACGCCCCGGTCGAGGCCCCGTTTGGCGGCATGAAGAATTCGGGCGTGGGGCGCGAAAACTCCAAGGCCGCGATTGAACACTACAGCCAGTTGAAATCAGTCTATGTGCGCATGGGCGATATGGAAGCACCTTTCTGATGGTCGGTTTGCCCGAACCCGAAGCGCAACACCCGCGCATGAACCGGGTTGATGTCCTGAAATGGGTCGCGACTGTCGTCCAACTGGTTGGCTACGGGCTGACCGGAATGGGGCTGCAACCCTGGAACGTGTTCGCATTTTTTGCGGGCATTGTTTTGTGGTTCGCGGTTGGTGTGATGTGGAAAGATCGCGCGATTATGGTGGTGCATGTTGGTGCCTTCCTGTCGCTGCTGATCGGTTATGTGAGCGCGAATTGATGCAAGCTGAATTTATCATTGTTGGCGCGGGCAGCGCCGGTTGCGCGATGGCGTATCGTTTGGCCAAGGCCGGACGGAAGGTGTTGGTCATTGAACATGGTGGCACCGATGCGGGGCCGTTCATCCAGATGCCTGCGGCCCTATCTTATCCGATGAACATGAAAACCTATGACTGGGGCTTTTCATCCGAACCCGAACCGCATCTGGGCAACCGCCGTCTTGCGACCCCGCGTGGCAAGGTGATTGGCGGATCATCGTCGATCAACGGCATGGTATACGTGCGCGGCCACGCCGAGGATTATAACCATTGGGCCGAACAAGGGGCCGATGGCTGGGGCTTTGCCGATGTGCTGCCCTATTTCAAACGGATGGAACATTGGCATGACGGCGGTCATGGCGGCGACACGGAATGGCGCGGCAAAGACGGCCCGCTGCACGTGTCGCGCGGCCCGCGTAAAAACCCGTTGTTCAAGGCCTTTGTCGAGGCTGGCAAACAAGCCGGTTACGAGGCCACCGACGATTACAACGGCGAAAAGCAAGAGGGCTTTGGCCCGATGGAGCAGACCGTTTATGGTGGGCGGCGCTGGTCCGCGGCCAACGCCTATCTGCGGCCCGCGCAAAAGACCGGTAACGTCGAGGTTATCCGCGCCCTTGCGCAACGTGTGGTGATCGAAGAGGGCCGCGCCGTTGGTGTCGAAGTGCTGCGTGGCGGCAAGACCGAGGTGCTGCGCGCCAGTGGCGAGGTGATCCTTGCCGCGTCCTCGATCAACTCGCCCAAGCTGTTGTTGCTGTCTGGCATTGGGCCAGCCGCGCATTTGGCGGAACACGGCATCGACGTGGTCGCGGATCGCGCTGGTGTGGGCCAAAACCTGCAAGATCATCTGGAGCTTTATATCCAGATGGCCGCAAGCCAGCCCATCACTTTGTTCAAGCATTGGAACATCTTTTCCAAGGCCATGATCGGTGCGCAATGGCTGTTCACGAAAACCGGTCTGGGCGCGTCCAACCAGTTTGAATCAGCGGCGTTCATCCGCTCGAAGGCTGGGATCAAATACCCCGATATCCAGTATCACTTTCTGCCCATTGCCGTGCGCTATGACGGCAAGGCCGCGGCGGAGGGGCACGGGTTTCAGGCCCATGTCGGCCCGATGCGGTCGACCTCGCGCGGGGCGGTGTCGCTGCGGTCTGGCGATCCTGCGGATGCGCCGAAAATCGTGTTCAACTATATGTCGCAGGACCGCGATTGGGAGGAATTCCGCAATTGCATCCGCCTGACCCGCGAGATTTTTGCCCAAGAGGCGTTCAAGCCTTTCGTGAAGGGCGAAATTCAACCCGGTGCCGATGTGCAAACCGATGACGAGCTGGATGCCTTTATCCGCGACCACGCCGAAAGCGCATATCACCCCTGTGGTACCTGCCGGATGGGGCGTGCGGATGATCCCGATGCGGTTGTTGACCCCCAAGGTCGGGTGATTGGTGTTGACGGCTTACGCGTTGCGGACAGCTCTATCTTCCCTCGGATCACCAACGGCAATTTGAACGGGCCGTCGATCATGGTCGGTGAAAAGATGTCCGATCATATTTTGGGGATTGATCCACTGGCCGCTGCGAATGACGAGCCTTGGATTCACCCTGATTGGGAAACCTCCCAACGCTAGGCGGACGGTCTTGTTAGCGAAAAGTTAACTGAGGTTAATAAATGCCATTGATTGGGGCGGTCAAACGCTCCAGTCATGGCGCATGTTAAAATTTCGTTCACTTTTGTGCCTCGTGCTTGGCGCGGCGATCCTCGGTGTCCCTGCTCAGGCGGCGGGTGAACGCATCACCGGCACCATTCAGGTCATTGACGGCGACACGTTCGACGTGGGCGGGACGCGTGTGCGCCTGTTCGGCATTGATGCGCCCGAAGGCGATCAAACCTGTACGGACGAACGCGGGGCCACGCTGCGATGTGGCTCGTTCGTGACCACGCAGGTACGCGACGCCTATCGGGGCAAGCAGGCGGTGTGCAAACAGATCGATACAGACCGCTACGGCCGTAGTGTGGCGCGCTGTGTGGTTGGCAATGTGGATGTTGGGCAAAGCTTGGTCGCCAGCGGGTTGGCCTTTGCCTTTGCCGAATATTCCCGCGATTACATTGCCGTGGAAAAGGCCGCGATCCGGGCGGGGCGGGGCATTCATGCCTATACGATGGTCCGCCCTTCGGAATTCCGCGCCCAAAAACGCGACACACAGACGGCGGCCGCCAAAACACCGGCGCAGGTGGGGCAGAACGGGTGCACGATCAAGGGGAACATCAGCGCCAAAGGCGTGCGCATTTTCCATGTGGCCGGGCAGCGCGACTATCAACGCACCTCGATCCGCACGGACAAGGGCGAACGCTGGTTTTGTTCAGCAAGCGAGGCCCGCGCGGCAGGGTGGCGCGCTGCGCGGCGCTGATCATTCCACCTGATAGGGCAGTACATCGCGCAGGTCGGGGTTCACGACCAACTGCCGTTCAAGCGGTGGCACAGACCGCTGGTGGCAGCTTTTACGGTCGCAGATGCGGCAGGAAATCCCGATAGGTTCAAAGGCTGACGCACGGCTAGTGTCCATACCGTCGGCATAGACCATGGCCGCAGCATGGCGCACCTCGCATCCCAGCGAAATCGCGTACCGTCGCACCGGCGCGCCAAAACGCCCCGCCGGTTTCGAGATGTCGCGTGCCAATGAAATATAGCGCACCCCGTCTGGTGTCTCGGCAAGCTGGCGCAGGAAACGGCCCGGTGTCTCGAACGCGCTATGCACATTCCAAAGCGGGCAGGCACCGCCAAATCGGGCGAATTGCAGCCGTGTGGCCGAATGGCGTTTGGTGATCGTACCGGCCTGATCGACGCGCACAAAAAAGAACGGGATACCCTTTGATCCGGGGCGTTGCAGCGTCGACAGACGGTGGGCGACCTGTTCGATCGACGCGCCGAACTGACCGGCCAGAATTTCCAGATCGTGACGGCAGTCTTGGGCCTTGGCCAGAAAGGTCTGATAGGGCATCAGCGCCGCGCCGGCAAAATAGTTGGCGAGGCCAATTTTGGCAATGTCCCGCGCGGCCCCGCTGTGAAAACGTGCCAGATCAAGCGTCGCCTCGAGCAGGCTGTTTTGCCGGGTCATGGCCGTCTGGAACAGCAGCTGAAACAACTGCGTCTCATGCGGGGCACGTGACGAGATGTGCAAAATCCCAGCGTTCGGATCATAGCGTCGCAACGTCGCCATATCATCAAAGTTAACCTTGATGCCCACCGCCGTCAGCGCCGTAATCGCTGTCGCTTTCAGCGTTTTACCATCGCTGTTGCCACGGGCGAAATGTTCGGCAGCGCGGTCGACGGCATCAATATAGTTATCGCAGTAATGAAAGAAATCGCGCACTTCCTCCCATGGGCTGGGGGATGCACGGGCATCTTCGCGGCCCAAAGCCTCGTCCAGATAGGCAAGGCGTTCATGGGTCTGGCGGTGGCTTTGGTGCAGTTTGATAAAGGCGCGCGCCAACCCCGGCGCGTTCGATGCGGCAAGCTGAAGATCGGCCAGCGGCAGGGTATCCCCCTCGAATAGGGGGTCCGCCAAAATTTCGCGCATGTCACTGATCAGGCGTTGGCTGTCACCGCTGGACAGTTCGGTCACGTCCATCCCGAATTCAGACGCAAGCGCCAGAACCACCGTCGTGCTGACAGGTCGGTTATTATTTTCCATTTGGTTGAGGTACGGGAGGGACACGCCCAGTTTGGCGGCAAAATCCTTTTGCGTGCTACCAAGTTTGGTGCGCAGTTCACGCAGTTTCGCGCCAGCATATAGCTTTTGGGTCGCCATCCGGATCAGGGCCTTTGCAAATTTGCAGATACCCCTATGCTAGCTTTGCAAAGTCCCGCCGACAAGGCCCGTCATCAGCGAACGCCTGCCGTCAGCTAAGCCCCAGCGTCTTTTCGCGGCGGATCACGACCAAGATCGATGCGACCCCCGCAACTGCCGTGCCCAGCATGATCCACAACAGTGGATAGGCCCCGGTTTCCGTGCTCAGCAGGGATCCGGCCAGAATGCTAAGCCCCGCACCGCCGCCAATCATCACAGCACCACCCAAGCCCGATGCAGTGCCCGCAAGATGAGGGCGCACCGATAGCAAACCAGCCGTCGCATTGGGGATGCACAAGCCGTTGCCAAGCCCGACCAGCGTCATCATGCCAAAGAATGATAGCGGGCTGCCATAGCCGGCCAGAAAGATCAGCATCGACACCGCACCGCCGACCGCGTTGGCCAGACACCCACACAGCACCAGCGTATTGACGCCCAACGTGGTGGCCGTGCGCGCGGTGATAAAGTTGCCCACGAAATACCCGATAGCCGGTGCGCCGAAATATATGCCAAGCTTGGCAGGCTGCATACCAAACACTTCGCTGCCGACAAAGGGCGCACCGCCCAGATAGGCGAAAAATGCGCCCGAACAGCAGGCCGCCGCCATCGAATATCCCCAGAACCGCGGTGATTTCAACAGCTCGGGGTATTCGCTAAATTGCTGGCGCATGGTTTTGCCCGACCGAACGGATGTTTCGCCCAGATCATACCATGTTTGTGCAAAAACGAATGCGCCGACCAAGAACATGGCCCAGAATGTGGCCTGCCAGCCGAATACTTGATCCAGCACGCCCCCGATTGCGGGCGTTATCATCGGCACGACCGCCATCCCCATGGTCACATATCCGATCATCGACGCGGCTTTGTCTTGGGAAAACATATCGCGCACGACTGCCCGGCTGAGCACCATACTGACGGCGATGATCGCCTGCGCACAGCGGCAAATAAGGAATACGGCCGTAGTGGGCGCATAGATGCAGCCAACCGTGGCGATCATGTAAATCACCAGCCCCCATAGCAACACATTACGCCGTCCCAGATTGTCGGACACAGGCCCGATGATCAGCTGCAATCCGGCGCTAAACAGCAGGTAAAGCGGCACAGACAGTTGCATAACGCTGTAATCTGTCTCGAAATATTCGGCCATCGATGGCAGACTGGGCAGGAACATGTTCATTGCCAGCGCGCCAATTCCCGACAATAGGATCAGCGTTGAAATATGCGGAGGGCTGGTCTTGTCCAAAAATCGGACATCGTTTTCACTCTTCATGTAATTCAGTTATGCCTGTGGTCTGATATTGTCTATGACGTTCCTCACAGTTTGCATATTTGCGGTTTGCACAAGCGTCTCTGAATAAAATTTGCAAATTTGCTAAAAGACGCTTTGGTTGTTTCGATGCACTGGCTAGTATGGCGAAAATCTAAAAGAGGTGCGTCATGAAAGATATCCTGGAACAGCTGGAAGACCGTCGCGAAGAGGCGCGCCTTGGTGGCGGGCAAAAACGCATTGATGCGCAACATGCCCGTGGCAAGCTGACCGCCCGCGAACGGATCGATTTGCTGCTGGATGACGGGTCTTTCGAAGAATTCGACATGTTCGTCACGCACCGCTGCACCGATTTTGGCATGCAGGCGCAAAAGCCCGCAGGCGACGGTGTTGTGACGGGGTGGGGCACCATCAACGGTCGTCTCGTCTATGTCTTCAGCCAGGACTTCACCGTTTTCGGCGGGTCGCTCTCCGAAGCGCATGCGCAGAAAATCTGCAAGATCCAGGACATGGCCATTCAAAACGGCGCGCCCGTGATCGGCATCAACGATTCCGGCGGTGCCCGTATTCAGGAAGGCGTTGCCAGCCTTGCGGGCTATGCCGAAGTGTTCCAGCGCAATATCGAAGCGTCCGGCGTGATCCCGCAGATCAGCGTGATCATGGGGCCGTGCGCGGGCGGTGCCGTCTATTCGCCTGCGATGACCGACTTTATCTTCATGGTCAAAGACACGTCTTATATGTTCGTGACCGGCCCCGATGTGGTTAAAACCGTGACCAACGAACAGGTCACCGCCGAAGAGCTGGGGGGTGCCTCGACCCATACGCGTAAATCATCGGTCGCTGATGCGGCGTTTGAAAACGATGTTGAGGCTTTGGCCGAAGTGCGCCGCTTGGTCGACTTTTTGCCCGCCAACAACCGCGAAAAATCACCAGTCCGCCCGTTCTTTGATGATCCCAACCGGATTGAATCCTCGCTCGATACGCTGGTGCCGGTGAACGCCAACACGCCCTACGACATGAAAGAGCTGATCCATAAACTGGCAGACGAGGGCGACTTTTACGAAATTCAGGAAGATTTTGCCAAAAACATCCTGACCGGCTTTATCCGCATCGAAGGCCGCACTGTTGGCGTTGTGGCCAACCAGCCCATGGTGCTGGCCGGCTGTCTGGATATCGACAGCTCGCGCAAGGCCGCGCGGTTCGTACGTTTCTGCGATGCATTCGAAATTCCGATCCTGACCTTGGTTGACGTCCCCGGCTTCTTGCCCGGCACCAGCCAGGAATACGGCGGCGTGATCAAACACGGTGCCAAACTGCTGTTCGCCTATGGCGAGGCGACAGTGCCCATGGTCACCGTGATCACCCGCAAGGCGTATGGCGGTGCCTATGACGTGATGGCGTCCAAGCACCTGCAATCGGATTTTAACTATGCTTGGCCCACCGCTGAAATCGCGGTGATGGGGGCCAAGGGTGCAACAGAAATCATCCACCGCGCCGATCTGAACGACCCCGAAAAAATCGCCAGCCACGCTGCCGATTACGAAGCCCGCTTTGCCAACCCCTTTGTTGCGGCAGAACGTGGCTTTATCGACGAGGTCATCCAGCCCAGCATGACGCGCAAACGCATTGCCCGCGCTTTTGCGTCCCTGCGCAACAAGTCCAAAACGATGCCGTGGAAGAAACACGATAACATCCCGCTCTAACTTCTCTGGCTCTTAAATATCCTCGCCGAAGGCATAGAATCTTTGGCGCGACAGGAGAAACGCGTGAAACCGTTCGCTAATCATATACCAAACGCCACGGCTGGGATGGTGGCAAGATGAAACTGGCCGCTGCCCTTTTGCTCGTGGCGACGCCCTTACAGGCGCTTGATGTCCCCTCGGGGCAGCAGGTCGACCTGCAAGAGGTTCTGATCGATCAGATGGGTGATGAGACGTGGCTGCGTTTTCGTTTCATAGCCCCTGATATCGCCCGCGACGGGGGGGCAATCACCTATGACGCTGCAGCACCTGATATGAAGGTGCTGTGTGATACGCTGGCCATCCCCTATATCGCACAGTATGCGCTGACGGGCGACGTGATTGTGATTTCCTTGGCGGATAGGGCGGTTGAATTTGGTGCCGTTGACCCAAGCGTAACACAGTTTTTCGAAGCATATCGCCCCGAAATGGGCATCTGCATCTGGGAGGCATTATGATGCAACCACAATATCTTGCGTGGCGACCTGCCCACACTGGCAGAACTGCGACTTTGGCGACACATTTCCGCCGATTGAAACGCGGCCCGTATGCAACGCGCAGCAACTACAGTAATATTGAGGCAAGGAATACGCAGGTATCCCTTACCTCAAACGTGGGGTCTTATTGGCATGAGGCAGTGCCGGGCCCTTTATGCAATCACAGGAGACTACGATGTCCAAGAGCATCACAATGTTGGCCGCATTCGGCCTTGTCGCAGCTGTTTCAGCATGCGCCCCTAAGCAGGAAGAATATGTTGTTGTCGCACCCGAGCCCATCTCGGTTGAGCCAGTATACACAGGCAAGTACAAGTAAGGCTTGCCGGGGGCAGGCCGCTGCGCCTGTCCCCACACCACCCGCCTTTGTGTCACAAGGCATTGTCCCTGCAGTCTGGGGGGCATCATGCTGAAACATCGCGGTTTTCCGGGGCGTATGCCCGGTTCGGACTTTCAATTTACAATTCGTCGCGCCAACCCCAAAGGGGTCACGCCGCTTACCCGCCGCGAACGTCGCTCAGATCGTAAATCCGTCGACCGGCGTGCGGATACGGCATTCATGGCCGCGCTTTGGGAAAACTTTGGTACAGAACCGTTCGAGCGTGGCAATCTCGACGCGGGCCGTTTGTCCTGGCTGTTTGGCCGCGAGGTCGTCGCGGTCGATGATCCCTTTGATCCTGAAGACTACGAGGCGTTGTTGGTGATCAACGAACCGCTTGCCCGTGCGTCTTTTGCCGACGCGTTCGAGGATTGAAACAGATGCCCGCATGGATCACATCAGCGGATAACCGCCCCGTGGCCAGCGGGTTTTTGCCCCTAGATGGCGGCAGCCTGGGCAAACATCTGGGTGCCATGGAACCATTGATCTATAAGCGCGTTAAGCCACGTAATCAAAACGTAGCGTTGAGCAGATCAAAAGGACGCCCACCATGCCCATTAAGAACATCATCCTCGCCCTCACAGCCTGTGCAGGCCTTGCCGCATGCGGCGATAACCTTGGCGAACAAGCCCTTGGCGGCGGTGTCGTTGGTGCCGGTGCTGCGGCGCTCACCGGCGGCGGTTTGCTGCAAGGTGCAGCCATCGGTGCAGGCGCAAACGTGCTTGCTTGCCAGTCCGGCGCAGTGCGTTGCAACTAATCTAATCGAAGGTTCCGCCGGCAACGGCAGCCCCTCACTATATCACAATACCGACCCCGCTCAGCCTATGCTGATGCGGGGTTTTTCCGTTTCCTCAAGACCCAAAGGGACAGCCCATGTTCAATAAGATCCTGATCGCCAACCGCGGCGAAATTGCCTGCCGTGTTATCAAGACCGCGAAAAAGATGGGCATCCAGACCGTCGCCATCTATTCGGATGCAGACGCCCAAGCGCTGCATGTTCAAATGGCAGACGAGGCGATCCACATCGGCCCACCCCCTGCGAACCAATCCTATATTGTGATCGACAAGGTCATGGCCGCGATCAAGGAATCCGGTGCGCAGGCCGTGCACCCGGGCTATGGCTTTCTGTCTGAAAACGCCAAATTCGCCGAAGCGCTCTCTGCTGCTGGCGTTGCATTCATCGGGCCGCCCGTTGGCGCGATCGAGAAAATGGGCGACAAGATCACTTCGAAAAAGATCGCACAAGAAGCAGGTGTTTCGACGGTTCCCGGTTACATGGGCCTGATCGCGGACGCAGACGAGGCGGTCAAAATCTCGAACGAAGTCGGCTATCCGGTGATGCTCAAGGCGTCTGCGGGCGGCGGCGGCAAAGGCATGCGTATTGCGTGGAACGACGAAGAAGCCCGCGAGGGGTTCCAGTCCTCCAAGAACGAAGCGGCCAACAGCTTTGGTGATGACCGTATCTTTATCGAGAAATTCGTAACCCAGCCACGCCACATCGAAATTCAGGTGCTGTGCGATGCGCATGGCAATGGCGTTTACCTAGGCGAACGCGAATGTTCGATCCAGCGCCGCAACCAAAAGGTTGTCGAAGAAGCGCCATCGCCGTTCCTGGACGAGGCCACGCGCAAAGCCATGGGCGAACAGTCCGTCGCACTGGCCCAAGCGGTTGGCTATGCGTCAGCCGGGACCGTCGAATTCATCGTGGACGGCGACAAGAACTTTTACTTCCTCGAGATGAACACCCGTTTGCAGGTGGAACATCCGGTCACCGAGCTGATTACCGGCGTCGATCTGGTTGAACAGATGATCCGCGTGGCCAATGGCGAAAAGCTGACGATCACCCAAGACGACGTAAAGCTGACCGGTTGGGCCATCGAAAACCGTCTTTATGCCGAAGACCCCTATCGCGGCTTCCTGCCGTCCATTGGTCGTTTGACCCGCTACCGTCCGCCAATGGAAATCGCGGCAGGCCCGCTGTTGACCAATGACAAATGGCAGGGCGATGCCCCCAGCGGCGACATGGCCGTGCGCAATGATACCGGCGTCTATGAAGGCGGCGAGATCAGCATGTATTACGACCCGATGATCGCCAAGCTGTGCACATGGGCCCCAACCCGCGCCGAAGCGATCGAAGCCATGCGTGTGGCGCTTGATAGCTTTGAGGTCGAAGGCATCGGGCACAACCTGCCGTTCCTGTCTGCTGTGATGGATCACCCGATCTTTATCGCGGGCGACATGACAACCGCCTTTATCGAAGAACAATATCCAGACGGTTTCCAAGGCGTTGAATTGCCCGAGGCCGAACTGCGCCGCATCGCTGCGGCGACGGCTGCCATGCACCGTGTCAGCGAAATCCGCCGCACCCGCGTGTCGGGCCGGATGGACAACCACGAACGCAAGGTTGGCACCGCTTGGAATGTCGCCATTCAGGGGCAATCCTATAACGTCGATATTGCCGCCGACCACGCAGGCGCGACCGTGACGTTCGAGGACGGTCATGTCATGCGCGTTGCGGGCGACTGGACGCCGGGTGATCATCTGGCAACGATGACAGTCGATGACGCGCCGCTGATCTTTAAGGTAGGTAAAATCTCGGGCGGGTTCCGTGTCCGGGCGCGTGGCGCTGACCTAAAGGTGCATGTGCGCAACCCGCGTCAGGCCGAATTGGCCCGTCTGATGCCTGAAAAACTGCCGCCGGACACATCCAAACTGTTGCTGTGCCCGATGCCGGGTCTGGTCGTGAAAATCGACGTTGCCGTCGGCGACGAGGTTCAAGAAGGCCAGAACCTGTGCACCATCGAAGCGATGAAGATGGAAAACATCTTGCGCGCCGAGAAGAAGGGCACCGTGTCAAAGATCAACGCGAACGCAGGTGACAGTCTGGCCGTCGACGACGTCATTATCGAGTTTGAATAAAGCCAATGATCGCCAGCCCACGCATCAACCCCGCCATCGGATCGGTGTCTTTCACCGCCCCGATCGGCGTGGCGGTGCGCGGGTTTAGGCCTGGCCTTCAGTCAAACAAGTGCTTCGGGTTTTCCTTGGCATCGCGGATTTCGCGCTGCCGGATGGTCATCTTGTCGATGCTGCGCGAAATTTCGCGGACATCCCAAGGGCGCGGTTTGCGCAGCTTGATGCCACCATCCTTGCCGACCAGCACCAACATAAACCCGCGCGGGCGCATTTTTAGCCGCAAGGCACTGCGTGCGGCGGGGTCTGTATCGGTCAGCACGATCACATCACGCTCCAGCAAATCTTCTTGCTGGGCCATCAGTAATTCCATCTGCGAACGGTATGCAGGGTCGTCCGGACTGTCCGCAAAGATCAAAACCGGCCTTTTTTTCCAGTGGAATTCACTCAAATCTGCCATATCTGCCGGTGCAAACAGCACTGGGGCGGGTGGTTCTGTGACGGGTTGCGCAGCCGCAAAAGGTGCAAACAATCCAACAAAAACAAGGGCTATCACTGATTTCATTTTTTCTCCTACTGGGTCAGATATAGGGGTTTTACCCAAGATTGCGATGCGCAATTTCTGGCTAACGGCCATTAAGCTTAACGAAACAGGTCATCGGACATGAATAGGGCGGTTCTCTTGAATGGATCGGTTGGGACGGTTCCCGTGTTACGATTGGGCGAAAAGCTGATGGATATTATTCTGCATGTGGGCGCGCACAGAACGGCGACGACCAGCTTTCAAAGGTATCTGAGGGATAATTCTGATGCGATTACTGCATCTCAAACCGGTGTTTGGGGGCCGTTGCGCACCCGCAAAGGACTGTTTTCAGGTATTTTCCCAGGCCCCAAGATGCAAGGCCGGTCACCCGAACGGGTAAAAGGGCGGGTCGCATTACAAGTGGCACGCGTGCGCGAAACCGGGGTGGCCCGGCTTTTGGTGTCCGAGGAAAACATGATTGGGTCGTCACGCCATTGCGTGCGCACTGGGTTGCTTTTCCCCGCTGCGGGCGACCGGATGGCGCGCTATTGCGCGGCTTTCGACGGCAAAATTACGCGGATCATGCTTAACATCCGGTCGCCCGAAGCATGGTGGTCTTCGGCGGCGGCATATGCAATTTCCCGCGGTCACGGTGTGCCGGATCACTCAAAACTAGACCAAATCGCCACCGCGCAGCGCAGCTGGCGTGATGTAATTACCGATCTGGCCTGCGCCGTACCGGACGCAGAAATCAAGGTCGCCACATTCGAACAATACGCGGGCCGCCCCGATGCCCTGCTGGCCGAGGCGACAGGCGTGGCATCCCCCGTTGACCGCGCTCATCATTGGCTGAACCGCGCGCCGGATCTGCCCGCGCTGCGCGCTATTTTGGCCGAACGCGGCCAAGACCCGGATCTGCTGCCCGATCAAACGGGCCGCTGGAAACCCTTTACCGACGCGCAAGCCACCGCTTTGCGTGAAACCTATTCCGATGATCTGTTCTGGCTGACGGCCGGCGCGGATGGTCTGGCACAACTGACAGAAAATAGCGTCCGAGAAAGAGCAGGCAAAAGCCAGCCGTCGGGCGACCCTAAAAAAGGACATCCTCATGACAGCCGACAAAGACACATGGCGCAATCTGGCTGAGGCCGAACTGCGTGGACGCCCCGTTGATGATCTGACCTGGCACACGCTGGAAGGCATCGATGTTAAGCCGTTGTATACCGCCGAAGATATCGACGGTCTGGACCACATGGGTGGCATCCCCGGCGAGGCCCCCTTTACCCGTGGTGTAAAGGCGACGATGTACGCGGGCCGCCCCTGGACGATCCGCCAATATGCGGGCTTTTCCACGGCCGAAGAATCCAATGCCTTTTACCGTCGTGCCTTGGCCGCCGGTCAGCAGGGCGTTTCCGTGGCTTTCGATCTGGCGACGCACCGTGGCTATGACAGCGACCACCCCCGCGTCGAGGGCGATGTGGGCAAGGCTGGCGTGGCAATCGACAGCGTCGAGGATATGAAAATCCTGTTTGATGGCATCCCGCTCGACAAGGTGTCGGTGTCGATGACCATGAATGGCGCGGTGATCCCGATTTTGGCGAACTTTATCGTCGCGGGCGAAGAGCAGGGCCACGATAAATCGGTTCTGGCGGGCACCATTCAGAACGACATTCTAAAAGAATTCATGGTGCGCAATACCTATATCTATCCGCCTGAACCATCGATGAAGATCATCGGTGACATCATCGAATACACCTCTGACTTCATGCCGAAATTCAACTCTATCTCGATCTCGGGCTATCACATGCAAGAGGCCGGCGCGAACCTTGTGCAGGAACTGGCGTTCACCTTGGCTGATGGGCGCGAATACGTGCGCACGGCGATTGCTGCAGGCATGGACGTCGATAAATTCGCGCCGCGCCTCAGCTTTTTCTTTTGCATCGGCATGAACTTTTTCATGGAGGCCGCCAAACTGCGAGCCGCCCGTCTGCTGTGGTCGCGGATTATGGATGAATTCAAACCGCAAAACCCGAAATCCGCCATGCTGCGCACCCACTGCCAGACCTCGGGCGTATCGTTGCAGGAACAAGACCCCTATAACAACGTGATCCGCACCGCCTACGAGGCGATGTCGGCGGTCTTGGGCGGCACGCAATCGCTGCACACCAACGCCCTGGACGAGGCGATTGCCCTGCCGACCGAATTCTCGTCACGCATCGCCCGCAACACCCAGTTGATCCTCCAAGAAGAAACCGGCGTGACCAATGTGGTCGATCCGCTGGCGGGCAGCTATTACGTGGAAAAACTGACCAGCGATCTGGCCGAAGCCGCGTGGAAGCTGATCGAAGAGGTCGAAGAGCTGGGCGGGATGACCAAGGCCGTGGCGTCGGGCATGCCCAAACTGCGCATCGAGGAAGCCGCAGCCACCCGTCAGGCCAAGATCGACCGGGGCACCGATGTCATCGTCGGCGTCAACAAATACCGCCGCGAAACCGAAGACGCGATTGATATCTTGGATGTTGATAACGTCGCGGTGCGCGACAGCCAGATCAAACGTCTGAAATCCGTCCGCGACACCCGCGACGAGGCCGCCTGCACAGCCGCGCTTGCGGAATTGACGCGCCGCGCAAAAGAGGGCGGCAATCTGTTGGAAGGGGCTGTCGAAGCGGCCCGCGCCCGCGCCACAGTTGGAGAAATTAGCATGGCTATGGAAAGCGAATTCGGCCGTCACCGCGCCGAGGTGAAAACATTGGCCGGCGTTTATGGCGCGGCCTATGAGGGCGACAGCGGCTTTGCCGAAATTCAAAAATCCGTAGAAGATTTTGCTGAGGCCGAAGGCCGTCGCCCACGGATGTTGGTCGTAAAGATGGGGCAAGACGGACATGACCGCGGTGCCAAAGTCATCGCGACCGCCTTTGCCGATATCGGGTTTGACGTTGATGTTGGCCCCTTGTTCCAGACCCCAGCCGAGGCCGCACAAGACGCCGTCGATAACGACGTGCATGTCATCGGCATCTCGTCGCAGGCGGCGGGGCACAAGACTCTGGCGCCGCAATTGATCAAGGCGCTGAAGGACGCTGGGGCCGATGATATCTTGGTCATCTGTGGTGGCGTAATCCCGCAGCAGGACTATAAGTTCTTGTATGATGCCGGGGTCAAAGCGATCTTTGGGCCGGGCACAAACATCCCCAACGCGGCGCAGGATATTCTGAAGTTGATCCGAGAAGCGCGCGGCTAAGGCCGGAGGGGGCTTTGCTGCACTTTCGATCCACGCTACGTTAAAGAATGAGGGGGCTGTCTGCCCCCTCAAACTCCCCCGAGGATTTAGACCCATTTGGAAGATGAAGTGATGATGGAGTTGGATCACATTGCGATTGCTGGTGAGAGTTTGCCTGAGGCGGTCGCCTATGTTCAAGAAGCCTTGGGCGTGACCATGCAGCCGGGCGGGGAACATGCGGTGTTTCATACCCATAACAAGTTGTTGGGGTTGGAAGACGGGCTGTATCTTGAGGCGATTGCTGTAAACCCAGATGCGGTTGTTCCGGACCGTGCGCGTTGGTTTGATCTGGACCGGTTCAGCGGGCCTGCGCGGCTGACCAACTGGATTTGCCGCTGCGACGATCTGGATGCAACCTTGCGCGCGTTTCCTGAGGGATTCGGCGCGCCCGTTCAGCTGCAACGCGGTGATCTACGCTGGCGTATGGCGGTGCCGCAGTCGGGTATCCTGCCCTTTGATAATTGCGCCCCTGCGTTGATCGAATGGCAGGGCGATGCGCACCCCGCGCTGCGGCTTGGGTCGGGCGGCTGTCGTTTAGAGACGTTGGAGGTGCAGCATCCTGATGCCTTGGTATTGGCGGACCTGCTGGTACCATTTTTGCACGACAGTCGGGTTTCGTTTGTAACGGGTGATCCGGGGCTGAAAGCCGCGTTCGATATCGCGGGCACCAAGGCCGTGTTGAAATGATCCGCCCTGCATTGGCGCAAGACGCAGCCGAGATTGCCGCTATCTGGAACGGCATGATCCGCGATACATTGTTCACTTTTACCACCGACCAAAAGACCGAGACCGGAATTGCCGCCATGATCGCAGACAGGCCGGGTGCCGTTTGGGTCGCGCAGACCGACCGTATCGTTGGTTTTGTAACCTATGCGCAGTTTCGAACCGGGCCGGGGTACCGCACAAGCGTCGAGCATAGCATCGTCCTGGGCGATGGCGCGCGGGGGCAGGGCGTGGGGCGTGCGTTGATGGATCAGGCGTTTGTATCTGCGGCGCAGCAGGGCCGCCATATCATGGTGGCGGGTATCAGTTCGGCGAACACGGGCGGGGTGGCGTTTCACGCGGCTTTGGGGTTCGAGCATGTTGGCCGGATGCCTGAAATCGCGCGCAAAGACGGGCAATGGCTGGATTTGATTTTGATGCAGAAAATGCTGAGCGCCCCCTGACTTCTGCGCTGCGGCGCATTAGGGTAACGCCATGTCGATTTGGTCACGCATCACCGAAGCTTTGTCAGCGCTCACCGCAGGTGAGGGGCTGGCGTCTGTTTTTGACCGTCTGCGCAGCCCGCCAGAGCGGTCGGTCGCCTTTACCATTGCGGTGATCGCCCTTGGCGCAAAGATGGCAAAGGCCGACGGTCAGGTCACCCGCGACGAGGTCACCGCATTCCGCGAAGTGTTCCAAATCGCCGAGGCCGACCAGCAGGGTGCTGCGCGGGTGTTCAATCTGGCCCGGCAGGATGTGACCGGGTTCGAGGATTACGCAAGCCGTATTGCCAGCATGTTCGCAGACCAGCCCGCGATACTGCGCGACCTGATCGAGGGGTTGTTTCACATCGCAATGGCCGATGGCATGTATCACCCGAACGAGGACGCGTTTTTGACCCGCGTGGCCGAGATTTTTGCCATGAACGAAAGCGATTTCGCATCACTGCGCGCGCGGTTCGTGCCGGATACATCGCCGTTGCCGCATACGGTTTTAGGGATATCCCCCAATGCGACGCTGGCCGAAGGCAAAGCCGCTTGGCGGCAGTTGGTACGCGAAAACCACCCCGATGCTTTGGTGGCGCGCGGCCTGCCACCAGAGGCGATATCGATGGCGGAAAAGCGGCTGATCGACATTAATCGCGCGTGGGAAACATGGTCAGGCAAGGCGCGCTAATGCGTATCGCGACCTATAATGTCGAATGGTTCACAGGGCTGTTTGACGAGAAAGATCAACTGTTCGACGATGACGCATGGTCGGCGCGGCACAATGTGACTCGCACCCAGCAAACGCAGGCTTTGGGGCGGGTGTTTCGCGCGCTGGATGCGGATGCCATGATGATCATCGAGGCCCCGGATACAAGCCGCAATCACGCGACCGTGGCGGCATTGCAGAACTTTGCCGCGCATTTCGGTCTGCGTACCACAGACGCGATCATGGGGTTCGCCAACGACACGCAGCAAGAGATTGCGCTGCTCTATGACCCCAGCAAGCTGACGGTCAGCCACAGCCCGGGCGGCGAGGAAGCCGGGCCGGAGGGAGCAACAGGTGCGCCGCGTTTTGATGGTGTCTTGCGGATCGATCTGGATATTGATGCCAAGGAAGATCTGGTTGTTTTCTCGAAGCCTCCGCTGGAGTTGAGCGTTCAGACCAACACCGGGTTCACGTTCCGGATGATCGGCGCGCATCTGAAATCAAAGGCACCCCATGGTGCCAAGACCCCCGAAGACGTGCTGCGTCTGGGCATTGCCAACCGGCGCAAACAATTGGCGCAGGCGATATGGTTGCGCCGGCGGATCGAGACCCATCTTGAGGCAGGCGATGCGATGATGTTGCTGGGGGATCTAAACGATGGTCCGGGGCTGGATACATTCGAGGATCTGTTCGGGCGGTCGTCGGTCGAGATTGTGATGGGTCACAGGGACGTGAATGCGTTGGTCGACCCACATGCAGAGCGCGCATTGGCGCAACGGATCGGTGCTATGCCCACGACCTCGCGGTTCTGGATAGCACCTGAGAAGCGGTATCTGCAGGCGCTGTTGGATTATATCATGGTCAGCCCTGCGTTTACGCAGCGCAATGCAAGCTGGCGCATCTGGCACCCGCTGGATGATCCCGATTGCTGGGCAGATACCGCATTGCGTGATGCGTTGATCGCGGCATCAGACCATTTCCCCGTGACCATCGAGTTCGAGGAATGAACCGCAGATAAGCGTATGCTTTGCGACGCGTGCAAAGATGTGCCGCGCCACACATCACCGGTTAATCGCGATCTAGGACTTAACGGTTTTAAGCTGAACCTCGGCCCCTAGGGACGCCGCGAGAGAGTTAAGACGGGCCTCTGCGACCTCGCCAAACAGGGGCAGCATGTCATTGGTAAGCCACAGCTCAAGCTGTTTTTTCTTGGGATACCAACGTATTGAACCGCGGTCTTCATCCTTGTTCATCCACAGCATCGCACCAAAACGCATGGCCTTGCCCAAAATCTCGGCCTCGATACGGGTCTTTTCATCGACCATCTCATAGAGATCTTCAAAGCGGGTGTTCTCGCGTTTGTTGGAATAGCGGTGGAGCAGGGCAAGACCTAAAAATATCCGCTCGGAGTGTTTTAGCCCGCCCAGATTGGCGCGGGTGGCATTGTCGAAACAGACCTCGGCGCGGTAATCGGGATGCGCGCGCCAGCTGACATCATGCAGCAAACAGGCGGCTTTGACCAAGCGTTTGCGCTGTGGCGTGGCGGATTTGTAGAGCGGTAAAATGAAGTCGTACAACACCTTGCCGAAACCGGGCATGCGGGCATCTTTGGCCTCGGCAAAGCGGCAGGCTTCGATCAGCGGGTCGCGGTCGCGCAGCCGCTGGGGCATCTGTTCATACAGCATGCCTTCGCGGATACCATAGCTGGAAATGGCGATATCCTTGGGCTTGAAGGTCTTGACCAGCCGCGACAGGACCTCGGCGGCAAAGGGCACCAAAGCCATCCGGCTGGAGGAAACGCCGCTGATCTGGCGCAGCTCTTCGAGGTCGGAGTTCTTGATATGCTTGACGGTTTCGCGCACGGATTTGGCGGTCATGCGGTATTCATGAAGCACATGCAGCGGATAGCCGCGCCGCACCATGTCGATACGGGCAATCGCGCGCCACGACCCACCGACAAGAAACAGGCGATCCCGCTGGGCCCCCATTTTATCGGCCAAGCCTTGCATGATTTCCCGGATATGTTCCTGCCGTGCCTTGGCCCCGCCCTTGATATCGCGCAGTTTGAGCGGCCCAAGCGCCGAGGTGACCCGCTTGCCAACGCGGCCTGCGGAAATTTCCGCAAGCTCCATCGACGAGCCGCCGATGTCGCAGACCAGACCGTAAGCCCCCGGCCAGCCCAAGAGCACGCCTTGCGCCGACAGCCGTGCTTCTTCCTCGCCATCAATGACCCAGATTTTGAGGCCGGTTTCGCGTTCGACCTCGTCGCAGAAGTCGCGGCCATCGGATGCATCGCGCACCGCAGCGGTGGCCACCACCGTCAGTTCAGCCAGCTGCATGCCGTCGGCGAGTTTTCTAAACCGTTTCATCGCAGACAAAGCGCGCGCGCGTCCGGGCGGAGAAAGATGCCCGGTTTCAGCCATGCCAGCGCCCAAGGCGCACATGATTTTTTCATTGTAGAAATAGGCTGGCGATCGGGCGGCCCCGTCAAACACCACCAAGCGGACAGAGTTCGAGCCGACATCGACGACACCGACCTTGGCCAATGCGCGGGCCGAGGGGTCAAGAAACAGCGGTTTTCCGAAAAGCCCCAGATCGGCCACGCCGGTTTCAGGGACAGGGGAGGGCGGACTGGTGTCTGGCGTATCTGCCACAAATGCTCCTGCGGGGGCCTTGGTTCGGGTCCAAATTGGCCCAGTTGTGGGGGTGAGGTCAATCGCTAACGGTACGGAGCCTGCTGTAAAAAGGAGAGGGCCTGCGGCCCTCGCGACATTTTTGGCGCGCGCGATGAGGTGGGCCCCCGCGTGGCTGCGGGCGGGATCGGGGAGGAGACATGCGCCTTCGGCGAGAGTTTATTTGGCAAAATGAAGGCGAGGTCAGTCTTCGGTGTGGGTTAGTTTGGGCACGTCTGACGCCCCTGCGCTGCCGCGGCCCGAGAGGGACGGGTTTTCCATGAAGAAACGGTGGCAGTTGAATGCGAATACGCCTTCTTGCAGGGGCGGGCGAGTGAAGCTGCCATCGCCGGACATGACCCAGCTTTGGGCCACGTCAGCGAGGTTTGCCGCCATGATCTGGCTGGTGATCTGTGCCTTGACGGTGGGGTTTTCGATTTCCACCAGCGTTTCGACACGGCGGGTCAGGTTGCGGCCCATCCAATCCGCTGAGGAGATGAAAACGCGGGCCTTTTTATGGGGCAGCCCGTAGCCATTGCCAAAGCACACGATGCGTGAATGTTCCAAGAACCGCCCGACGATGGATTTGACGCGAATGTTTTCGGACAGACCTTTGATGCCGGGGCGCAGGCTGCAAATGCCGCGCACGACGAGGCTGATTTTGACGCCTGCCTGTGAGGCGGCATAAAGCGCGTCGATCACATCGGCATCGACGATGGAGTTCATTTTTGCCCAGATCTCGGCGGGTTTGCCAGCGGCGGCGTGTTTTGCCTCGGCGGCGATCATGTCGAGCAGGCGGGGTTTCAGGGTCAGGGGCGAGATCGCCAGATTGTCCAAGGATTCAGGCTGGGCATAGCCGGACAGGTAGTTGAACACTTTGGTGGCGTCGCGACCCAGCTTTTGATCGCAGGTGAACAGCGACAGGTCGGTATAGATGCGCGCGGTGATCGGGTGGTAATTGCCGGTACCGTAATGCGTATAGGTGACCAGTTGATCACCCTCGCGGCGCACCACGGTCGAGATTTTCGCGTGTGTTTTCAGGTCGATAAACCCATAAACCACATGTGCACCGGCCCGTTCGAGCCTGCGCGACTGGCGGATATTTGCGGCCTCGTCAAAGCGGGCCTTGAGTTCAACAAGGGCGGTGACGGATTTGCCGTCTTCGGCGGCCTCGCACAGCGCTTCGACGATGGGGCTGTCGCGCGAGGTGCGATAGAGCGTTTGTTTGATCGCCACCACATTGGGGTCGCGCGCCGCCTGGGTCAGAAAGCGGACAACCATATCGAAGGTCTCGTAGGGGTGATGCAGCAGCATGTCCTTGGAGCGGATCGCGGCCAGCATATCGCCGTCATGGTCGGTGACCCGTTCGGGCACGCGCGGCGTGAATTGCGGCCACAGCAGATCGGGACGGCTGTCGATGACCAGTTCGGACAGATCACCAACGCCGATCATTCCGTCGATTTCGATGACGTCTTGGGGGCGCACGCCCAGTTCCGCCATCACCACGTTTTTCAGCTTTTCAGGCGCACCTGCAGAGTGGGTCAGGCGCACGACCTCGCCGCGGCGGCGACGTTTCAGGGCGACTTCGAATTCGCGCACCAGATCTTCGGCCTCGTCCTCGACCTCAAGATCGCTGTCACGCAAGACGCGGAATTCAAAGTGGTCTTTCAGTTTGTAGCCGGGGAACAGGCCGGGGACATTCAGCACCAACAGATCTTCGAGCGGGAGGAAGCGCTGGCAGCCTTCGGGGGCGGGAAGAGCCACAAAGCGGTCGATCTTGGCCGGGATGGGCAGCAGCGCCTGTAGGGGGCGCTTGTCCGCCGTCCGTTCCAGTTGCAGCGCCAGCGCGTAGCCGGTGTTGGGGATGAAGGGGAAGGGGTGTGCCGGGTCAATGGCCAAGGGCGACAGGACCGCAAACACTTGGTTCAGAAACACATCTTCAAGATACGCCAGATCGGCTTTGTCCAGATCAGCGGCACGTTCGAGCATGATGTTGTGCGCGTCCATCTCGGTCATGAGGTCGGCCAGCGTACTTTGCTGGGTCAGCATCAGCTTGCGCGCGTCCTCGTTGATCAGCACCAACTGTTCAGCCGGAGAAAGACCATCAGCGGCGGGGGTCGTATTACCCGCCTGAGCCAATTCGCGCAAACCCGCCACACGGACGGTGTAAAATTCGTCTAGATTATTGGCTGAAATCGACAGGAACCGCAGGCGTTCAAGCAAGGGGACACGGGGGTTCTGCGCCTCTTCCAGCACGCGCCAATTGAAACCCAGCCAGCTGAGTTCACGGTTATAGAAGCGCCCCGGGCCGGACATGTCCAGATCGGGCAATGTTTCAGCTTCGGGGAAGGCGGCCTTGAGGAAATCAGCTTGGTTCATAGCGGCCTTATGGCGTTGGATTACAACAGAATTATGACAAGGGAAGTGGTAAGAGTATCGCGCGGGTTAGGCGCGATTGTCCAGCACTTGTGCAGCAAGGGCACGGGTCACCGGCTTTTTCTGCGCAAGGCTGGCCGCATCAAGGGCAGCAACCAGATCACCCGCTGCGGCAAAGGACCGGTCCATGCGGAGCAGCAGATAGGGGATCAGATCGGGTTTTGGGGTCAGTTGCCGATCCGCCAGAAGCTTGGCCAGAACGGCTGTGAGCAGCATGTCGTCGGGCGGATCGAGCGCCGCGGAACCGGCAGCGCCCATGCGACTGGTCAGGTCGGGCAGGGTCAGGTTCCAGCCCGCAACGGGGGGTGTGCCTGTCATCAGCAGGCTGTGTCCTTCGGCCAGAACCAGATTGTGAAGGTGGAACAGCGCGGTTTCCGCAGCAGCACCGCCCGCGATTGCAGGCACGTCTTCGACGGCGACGCAGCCTTGGGCCAGTTGGGGGATATCAGCATCGGGCAGATCGGCGGCATTGATAATGCGCGCGCCGGACATTGCAGCCCACACATGGGTCAGGTGGGTTTTTCCCGAACCGGCAGGCCCCGTCAGCGCGAGTTTATGGCCCGCCCAGCCCTGCCAGCCGTCGATCATTGCCGCCGCAATGGCGTTCGACGGTGCCACAAAGAAATCATCGCGCCCCAGTGCGGTGCGACTGGGAAGCGCAAGGCCAAGCTGTTTTGCCATGTCAGTCGGCCCGTTCGTCCAAGGTGGTTTGCTCAATGCCTTTGTAGAGCACGCTTTCGCGGTATTGTTCCGTTGCAAAGCGCGCGACCACCCCAAGGGCGGCGGCGATGGGTACCGCTGCCAGCATGCCCACAAACCCGAACAACGACCCAAATACAGACAATGCAAGGATCAGCCAGACGGGGTGTAACCCGACAGAGTCGCCCACCAGTTTCGGGGTCAGAAAGTTGCCTTCGATGGTTTGACCGAGCACGAAAATCGCGGCAACCAGACCGATGGAAATCCAATCGCCCCAGAATTGGAACAAGGCCAAGCCGATGGCCAATACGCCACCCAACACTGCGCCGAGATAGGGGATAAACGTCACCAGCCCGGCGATGAACCCGACAACAAGGCCGAATTGCAACCCGACCAGCATCAGCGCGATGGCATAATATGTGCCCAAGATCAGACAGACAGTGCCCATGCCGCGGATGAAACTGGCGAGGGTCTTGTCGATGTCGCGGGCCAGACGGCGGATGACCGGCGCGTGGTCGCGGGGCAGAAGGCTGTCGATTTGCGCGACCATGCGGTCCCAATCAAGCAGCAGATAGACGGCAACAACGGGGACGATCACGAATAACAGCAAGATGTTTAACAGCGACGCAGCGGACGCCAAGGCGGTGTTCAGCAATTCCCCGCCGCGTTCCTGAATGGTAGCACCGATGCTTGTGATCGATGTGCGCATGGTTGATCCCTCGACCTGCAAGGCGGGGAAACGGTCGGTCAGGAAATTAATGAAATTGCGGGTGAGCTCGGGGGCGACTTCGATCAGGTTGATCGCTTGGTTGACCAAGGTAGGCACCACCAGCAGCGACATTACGACAAAGATCAATAGAGCCAATAACGTGATCACGGCGGTGGCCATCGCCCGGCTGAGACCCATGGCTTCCAGACGGTCGGCAACCGGATCAAGGAAATACGCAATTGCGGCCCCGATCAAGAAGGGCAGCAGAATATCCCCGGTGAACCAAAGGATCACAAGAAAGACTGCGCCGGCAATCCCCCAGTATTTCAATTGATCTCTGATAGGCAGTGCCATGGGCAACCTCCAAAAGCGCGTTCCGTGTTGACATTGCGCACTGCTGCCGAATTTTCAAGGGCCGAGCGCTGCGGTGCCCCCCAAATCACGGTGATGTTTGGCGGATGTGGGGCCTCCGGCGGGGATTTTAGACCATTTGGAAAACGAGCGCCCGAGTTGATCTGCGGTCCTTGGGGCTTGAGCTGCTTGACAATGGGGCGGCGGCCATTGCCACTGGGGCCAACAAGGAGACCCGATATGCGCAGTGATTTTGACCGTGAACTTGAACAGCGTCTGGTGCGCTATGCCGCGATAGACAGCCAAAGCGATGAGACCAGCCGGACCAGCCCCAGCACCGATATACAGCTGGATATGTCGCGGCTGCTGGTGGAGGAGCTGAAGGCGATGGGGGCCGCAGATATCGAGCTGACCGACTATGGCGTGGTTCTGGCCACGGTGCCGGCCACGGTCGACGGCGCGCCGGTCATGGGGTGGTGCGCGCATGTGGACACCGCGCCGCAATTTAATGCAACCGGGGTCAAGCCGGTCGTTCATCGCGGGTATAACGGCGGCGATATTACGTTTGCCGACGCGCCAGAGTTAAAGCTGTCACCGGAAAACGCGCCCTATCTGGCCGAGAAACAGGGCGAAGATATCATCACGGCCAGTGGTACGACCTTGCTGGGCGGTGATGACAAGGCGGGCGTGGCAATCATCATGACCGCCGCGCGGCATCTGTTGGAAAACCCCGAAGTGGCCCATGGCAAGATCAGGCTGGCCTTTACCCCCGACGAGGAAATCGGACGTGGTGTGGATGCGCGTTTGCCCAAAGATATGGCCTGCGACTTTGCTTATACTTTTGACGGGTCCAAACCCGGTGAGGTGGAGTTTGAGACGTTTTCGGCGGACGCGGCTGTGGTGACCGTAACGGGTGTTTCGGCGCATCCGGGCTGGGCCAAGGATAAGATGGTGAACGCGCTGCATCTGGCGGCGAAGATCCTGATGACCCTGCCGCATGTCACAATGACACCTGAAACGACAGACGGGCTTGAGGGGTTTATCCACGCCTCTACCATCAAAGGCGGGTCGTCCGAGGCGGAGATCAAGTTTATCCTGCGCGATTTCGAGCGTGATGGGTTAGCCCAGAAGGGCGCATTGCTGCAGCAGGTGTGTGAAACGGTTCAGGCGACGGAGCCGCGCGCGCAGATCGCCTGCGAGATCACCCCCCAATATCGCAACATGCGCTATTGGCTGGAAAACGATATGACGCCGGTAAAGCTGGCCCATGACGCGGTGCGCGCAGCGGGGATGGAGCCGGTATCGGTTCCCATTCGAGGCGGCACCGACGGTTCGCGCCTGACCGAGATGGGCCTGCCATGCCCGAATATCTTTACCGGTATGCAGGAAATTCACGGACCGCTTGAATGGATATCGGTTCAGGACATGGCCAAGGCATTGCGGGTGGCGCTGGAACTGGCAAAACGGGCGGTGCCGTCCTAGCCATTTGAGGGGCAGGGCGCGCGGGGTGGGGGCGCGATTGGGGCGCTGCCCCAAACCCCGGGATATTTAAGAGCCAGAGAAGAGGGGCAGTGTTGGTGATTGTTTCCCTGATGGCTTTGGCATAATCAGGGCCGAAGCCAGTTTGAGAGGATCATCATGCGTCTGTCCCGTTATTTTCTGCCCGTGCTCAAGGAAAACCCGTCTGAGGCGCAAATTGTCAGCCACCGGTTGATGTTGCGGGCGGGCATGATCAAGCAATCCGCTGCCGGGATTTATTCATGGTTGCCGCTGGGCTTTAAGGTGCTGCGCAAGATCGAGAATATCGTTCATGAAGAACAGCAGCGCGCTGGGCATATTCCGATGCTGATGCCGACCTTGCAGCCTGCCGATCTGTGGAAAGAATCCGGGCGTTATGACGCGTACGGCCCCGAGATGCTGCGCATCAAGGACCGTCAGGATCGCGATATGCTGTACGGCCCCACCAACGAAGAGATGATCACGGATATTTTCCGGAGCCACGTCGGATCTTACAAGGATTTGCCGCTGACGCTTTACCACATCCAGTGGAAGTTCCGCGATGAAATCCGCCCGCGTTTCGGTGTGATGCGCGGCCGCGAGTTTCTGATGAAAGACGGCTATAACTTTGATCTGACCAAGGAAGATGCGCTGCATGCCTATAACCGGCATCTGGTCAGCTATCTGCGCAGCTACGAGCGGATGGGTTTGCAAGCCATTCCGATGCGCGCGGATTCGGGCCCGATTGGCGGCGATGATACCCATGAATTCCTGGTTCTGGCCGACACCGGCGAGTCGGAAGTGTTCTATGATAGCCAGATTACCGACCTGAAATTTGGCGACCGCGAGATCGATTTTGATTCGGTCGATCAGTGTCAGGCCGTGTTGGAAGAATTCACCTCGCGCTATGCACGGACCGACGAAACCCACGACGCCGATCTGTTTGCGCAAGTCCCCGCCGACCGCCAGCGCACCGCGCGCGGCATTGAAGTGGGGCAGATTTTCTACTTTGGCACCAAGTATTCCGACGCCATGGGCGCGACTGTGCAAGGCCCTGATGGTAAATCCACGCCGGTCCACATGGGCAGCCACGGCATTGGTGTCAGCCGCCTGTTGGGCGCGATCATCGAGGCCAGCCATGACGACAAGGGTATCATTTGGCCCGAAGGCGTGACGCCGTTCCATGTGGGGATTGTGAACCTTAAGCAGGGCGACGAAGAGGCCGATGCAGCCTGTCAGGCGCTGTATGACAGCATCACCGCCCTGGGGCTTGAGCCGCTGTATGACGACCGTAATGAACGTGCGGGCGGTAAATTCGCGACGATGGATCTGATCGGTTTGCCATGGCGGATCACGGTCGGCCCACGCGGGTTGAAAAACGGCGTTGTTGAACTGACCTCGCGCCGGACCGGCGAAAGCGAAGAAATGACGCCGGAAGCCGCGGTCGAAAAAGTCGCGGCGATCTATCGCGCGATTGCCTAAGGCTGAACGCTGGCTGAATGAAGGGGGGCGGCGGCGCGAGAGCCTGCTGCCCCTTCACCGCTTGACCCGTTGCCTACAAACCAGCAGGTTGCATGCGACCTATCTGACCGGAGCCCTTTGATGGCGAAACCAGCACCGACCACCGCGCCCTTTGCGCCGTTCGAATGGATGATCGCATGGCGATACCTGCGCGCGCGCCGAGCCGAGGGTGGCGTGAGTGTCATGACATGGATCAGCCTGATCGGGATTACCCTGGCGGTGTTCGCGCTGATTGCCACGCTTTCCGTGCGGTCGGGTTTTCGGGCGGAATTTGTTGATACCATTCTGGGCGCGAACGCCCATGTGACGGTCTTTAATATGGCATCGGTTGACGAAAACGGCGTCAGCCAAACCGGGATCACCGATTACATCGACATGGCGGCGCGGGTGGCACAGGTGCCCGGCGTGACCCATGTGGCTCCCTTGGTGCGGGGGCAGGTGATGGCCAACAAGGGTCAGGCCAACACCGGGATCGAAGTTTACGGCATCGATGGTGCTGATCTGGCCAATCTGCCGCGTATTGCAAACCCTGAAACGGCGCAGGGCGATCTGGCGAATTTCGATCAGGGGATCGCCATCGGGTCCGGCGTGGCGCAGGCGCTGCGGGTTGGCCTTGGCGACCGGATCAAGATCATCTCGCCCAATGGGATAAAGACGGCCCTTGGTACCAGCCCGCGGATCAACGCCTATGATATCGTGTATATCTTTAGCGCCGGGCGCTATGACATTGACCGCACCCGCGCCTATCTGCCCCTGACCGAGGCGCAGTCGTTCTTTAACCGCGAGGGTATGGCCGACGAGCTGGAAGTCATGGTCGAGGACCCGGATAAGGTTGATAACCTGAGCCAGGCGTTGCTGGCTGCCGCGGGAGACCGCGCGATGGTCTGGACATGGCGCGATGCGTCGGGGGCGTTTCTGGATGCGCTGGATATCGAAGACCGCGTGATGTTCGTGATCCTCAGCATCCTTGTGCTGATCGCCGCGATGAACATCGTATCGGGCCTGATCATGCTGGTGAAAAACAAGGGCCGCGATATTGGCATTTTGCGCACCATGGGCCTGAGCGAGGGATCAATCCTGCGGGTTTTCTTTATCTGTGGGGCGTTTACGGGCATTATAGGCACCGCCATGGGCGTGATCCTTGGCTGTTTGTTCGCGCTGTATGTCGACCAGATTTTTGGCGTGGTGAACTGGCTGTCGGGCGGCACCGCATGGGATGCATCGGTGCGCGGCATCTATTTCCTGCCTGCCAAGCTGCAATTTGGCGATGTGATGTCCGCCGTCGGCCTGTCGCTGGGTCTGTCGTTCATCGTGACAATCTTTCCCGCGCGCCGCGCCGCGCGGATGAACCCGGTCGAGGCGTTGCGCTATGAATGATCCCCTGTTGCGCCTGTCGGGCATTTCCAAGGCCTATAACGCCGGCCTCCCTAACGAAGTATCGGTTCTGCGCGGCATCGACCTGACCGTCGCCCCGGGCGAGGTCGTGGCCTTGGTCGCCCCGTCGGGCGCGGGTAAATCAACCTTACTGCACATCGCAGGGCTGCTGGACACCCCAGACAGCGGGACCGTTGAAATCGCGGGCACCGACATGACCGGCCAGTCTGACCGCAAACGCACCGGCGTGCGGCGGCGCGATGTGGGGTTCATCTATCAGTTCCACCATCTGCTGCCCGAGTTTTCAGCCGTCGAAAACATCGTGCTGCCGCAGCTGGCCAATGGCGTCAGCAAGGCCGCCGCCCAGACCCGCGCGCTGCAATTGCTGGATCAGGTCGGCATCGCCCATCGCGCCAGCCACCGCCCCGCCGAGCTGTCGGGCGGGGAACAACAGCGCGTCGCATTCTGCCGCGCATTGGCGAATGAACCGCGGCTTTTATTGGCGGATGAACCCACGGGCAATCTGGACCCGGCCACATCGGATCAGGTCTTTGCGGCGTTGATGGAACTGGTGCGCGGCACGGGGCTGTCTGCGGTGATCGCGACCCATAACCTTGATCTGGCCGCACGGATGGACCGCCAGATACGGCTGGATGCGGGGCAGTTGGTGCCGCTGTAAGCTAAGCCTGCTGGGTCAGCCAGACACCGGCACACATCAGCGCAATGCCGCCCATGCGCGCGGCCCCCAAGGGCGATACCTGCGCCCCGAACAGCCCGAAATGATCAATTGCTGCGGCGCTGATCAACTGGCCGAGCAACACATAGAACACCGCATTGCCGACGCCAAAATGCGGCGCGATAAACGTGATCGACAGCACGTAAAACGCAACGAACAGCCCGGCCAGAAACAGATGACGGGGCGCTGCAGGCATCTTTGCAAACCCTTGCGGATTGTGAACGAGCGCGACGATCAGACTGGCCCCGAATGCCACGATAAACAGCACCGTTGCCGCCGCTGCGGGCGATCCGATACGCGCCCCCAAAGCCGCATTAAGCCCCGCAAGAATTGGAATGCCGACCCCGGCCAAAAGCATAATGATCGCATAGTAGGCCATGGGAATTCTCAATTTATTCTATCCATTTGACACAGATCATGGCAAAGCATCAGATGAACAGCAAGGCTTAGTCATTGCTATGAAAAGGAAACAAAAATGCGTTTGCCCCTGATGTCGATCATGTTTGGCCCGCTGGCCCTTGCAGCCTGCGTTGAAACCGGCATGCCAGAACGGCCCGAGGGCGCGGCGTTTTTTGCCGATAACTGTACCGCCTGCCATGGCACATCCGCACGCGGCGATGGCCCCTTGGCCGGCAACCTGACCACCACGCCGCCTGACCTGACCCTGTTGTCGCGCAACAATGACGGTCGGTTCCCGCAAACCAAAACGCTGGCCTATATCTATGGCGACCCGCAGGAAAACCACCTGACCCGCGTCATGCCCGACTTTGGCAAGGAAATGGCGCTGGATCTGGTGCCTGTCGAACTTGATGGTGCATGGACCCCGACACCGCGTGTGCTAGCGGGGCTGTTGGTCTATCTGGAAAGCATCCAGCGCTAGTCGCAAATCCCGCGCAATTCGACCCCGTCCCACGGCATGCGCACCGCATAGGCGCGGCTTTGGGGCAGGGGGGCGACGGGCATCACCTGCGAAATCAGCGCATGCAACCGCTTGGTACGCGGTGCCTGCGGGGCAAGAGCGCGGCAACAGACGAATTCCTCAACGATGGCCCCTTGTTGTTCAAAGGCAAAATCGTGGAACTGCGGTTTTGCTTGCAGATCAAACAGATAGGGGTCTGCCATCCCGCCATGCTCAAACGCCGCACGCAGCGGGGAATACCCTGTCGTCGCGCGGTTTTGCCATTGCCATACATGGGTCAGCTCGTGGCTGAACACCATCGTTTCAATCAGGCCGATCTGGTCCGGATAGTCGGGCAGATAATCGTCCAGATACCAATCTTTGTCGAAAAGCACTATGTTGAATGCGGCCATCGCAGCGGGCTTGGTCGTGATGACTTCGCCCACTTTTTCTGGGGGCAGAATACGTTCGCGGCACGTGGTACGCGGCCGCGCCTTGCGGGTCATGATAACCGCCTTGGACGGGGCCCCGTCATGCAGCCGCACCCGCGCGAAATTCAGAGTATCGCCGGTCAGGCTATGGGCAAATGCCGTTTCATTATCCGTCAACGGACGCCCGCAAGAGGCAAGGAGCAGGATGAGGATAAGTGCGCGGTTCATGCGCAAACCGTGGGTGAAAGCGGGGCGGCGATCAAGGGGAATTTTTGCGGTTGGGGGAGGGGAGGGTCGGGTAAGCGATGGTCGGTGACGCGTGGCTTAGCACCCACCCTACGTAGGGTGGGTGCAACCCACCCATCCCTCAAACATCTAACTCCTCCACAAACTGTGCGTTATCCTGAATATACTGATAGCGCAGTTCGGGCTTTTTACCCATCAAACGTTCCACCAGATCGCCGGTCTCGCCGGGGATGTCTTCCTGCACTGTCACGCGGATCAGTTTGCGGGTGGCGGGGTCCATGGTGGTTTCTTTCAAATCCTTGGCGTCCATCTCGCCCAGACCTTTGAAACGTTGCAGGTCGATCTTGCCTTTGCCGCCCAGACCTTTTTCCAGCCACAGGTCCTTTTCCGCGTCATCGGACACATAGACGCGTTTGGCACCTTGGGTCAGACGGTAGAGCGGCGGGCAGGCGAGGTACAAATGGCCTGCGTCGATCATCGGGCGCATTTGGGTGTAAAAGAACGTCATCAGCAGCGCCGCGATATGCGCGCCGTCGACATCCGCATCGGTCATGATGATGATCTTGTCATAGCGCAGATCGTCCAGCACGAATTTGCTGCCCATCCCGACGCCAAGCGCCTCGCATAGATCGCTGATCTCGGCGTTGGTGTTCAGCTTGCCCGATGCGGCACCAAGCACGTTCAGGATCTTACCCTTCAGCGGCAGCAGCGCTTGGTTCACACGGTTGCGTGCGCCTTTGCCCGATCCGCCAGCCGAATCCCCCTCCACGATGAACAATTCGGTGCCTTCGCGGGTTTTGGAGGTACAATCCGTCAGCTTGCCGGGCAGCCGCAGCTTTTTCGTGGCGGTCTTGCGAGCGGTTTCCTTTTCCTGACGGCGACGCAGGCGTTCCTCGGCGCGCAGCACCAGAAAATCTAGGATCGCACCGGCGGATTTCGTATCGGCCGCCAGCCAGTTGTCAAAGTGGTCGCGCACGGCGTTTTCCACCATGCGCTGCGCGTCAACCGTGGCCAGCCGGTCTTTGGTCTGGCCCACGAATTCAGGCTCGCGGATAAAGCACGATACCAGCGCACAGCCGCCCGTGATCAGGTCGTCGCGGGTGATGGTGCCGGCCTTTTTATTGCCGACCAATTCGCCATACGCCTTGACGCCTTTCAGGATCGCAGACCAGAAACCGGCCTCGTGGGTGCCGCCTTCGGGGGTGGGGATGGTGTTACAGTAGGACTGGATGAACCCGTCGCGCGACGGCGTCCAGTTGATCGCCCATTCGACCTTGCCCGGTGCGTTGAATTTCTCGCGGAAATCCACGGTCCCGCCAAAGGGGGCTTCGGCGTAGGTGGTTGATCCGCTTAGGGTTTCGTTCAGATAATCGGACAGACCGCCGGGAAAGTGGAACGTCGCCTCGGTCGGGGTGTCGCCATCGGTCTGCCCGCATTTCCAACGGATTTCGACGCCGGAAAACAGATAGGCCTTGGACCGCGCCATCGCGAACAGCCGCGCAGGTTTCAGTTTCAGCGCGCCAAAAATTTCGGGATCGGGGTGAAAGGTGACTGCCGTGCCGCGCCGATTTGGGGCAGCGCCGATCTTGGCCAGCGGCCCTTGGGGCTTGCCGCGCGAAAATTCCATCGCGAACAATTCGCGGTTGCGGGCAACCTCGACCCGCAGGTGGTCGGACAGGGCGTTCACAACCGATGACCCCACGCCGTGCAAACCGCCCGATGTCTCGTACGAATCGCCCGAGAATTTGCCGCCTGCGTTCAGGGTGCAAAAAATGATCTCGAGCGCGGATTTGCTGGGGTCTTTGGGGTGCGGGTCAATCGGAATGCCGCGCCCGTTGTCGCGCACGGTGACATGGCCGTTCTCGTGCAGCTCAAGTTCGATCCAGGTGGCGTGGCCTGCAACGGCTTCGTCCATCGAGTTATCGACGATTTCAGCAACCATGTGATGCAATGCGCGGTCGTCCTTGCCCCCGATATACATACCGGGGCGCAGGCGGACGTGTTCCATATCCTCGAGCACCTCGATGGATGAAGCATCATATTCCTTGGCCGTGGGCTGCGCACCGGAAAGAAGATCGGACATAAGGGGGGCCTGCCTGTCTATTGCTTTTGTTAGGGTCCTACTATGCCAGAGCCCGCAAGGCGGGGGAAGGGTGGATGATGCCGCGGGTATGCGTTTTCCGGCCTTGTGGCACAGGTTCTGGTGGGCTGATAAGGCGCAGGGAATGGTGGTCTGGCTTGCAACCGGTTTCACAGCCAGTTCAAAATGGCCTCTGCAACCTCGCGCGGCTTTTGATGGTGCAGCCAGTGGTCCGCGCCTTGGATGGCAACACGGGTCAGGTCGGGGGCGTACTCTTCAAGCCCTTGGGTCGATGCGGGCATCAGTGCGGTGTCGTCTTGCCCCCAGACCAACAGATGCGGGCAGCGCACCTGCAACCGCGCGGGATCAAAGGTCAGCGCGTCGCTGATTGCTTCGCCAGTCTGGCCGATTTTCAACGGCGACGCGCGGTACCAGTTGACCATCCCGCGCAGGCCCGACGCATCGCGCCATGCCGCTTTGTAGCCGGTCAATGTCTCGCCTTGCAGCCAATCCATATCCATATGCGCCGAGAACAGCCCCATCAGCTTGGCGAAATCATCGGCAGCCAGAATGTCTTCTGATCCTTCGCGGCGCAGGAAATGGATGTATTGCGACGCGTCGGTTTGTGGCCCGCCTTTGGCAAGTTCGCGCTGGAACGGCGCAGGGTGGACGCCGTTCATGATGATCAGTTTTGACACCAACTCAGGCCGCCCGATGGTCAGCGCATAGGCTACGGATGCGCCCCAGTCATGGCCCAGCAAGATCACCGGTTCATCGCCGATCAACGCTGCCATATCCGACACCAGTTGCGATGTTTTATAGTGTTCTGCCTCTGCGGGTCGCCAGCTTTGGCCATAGCCGCGCTGGTCGGGTGCAATGCAATGAAACCGCGTGGCCAGCAAGGGGGCAAGATCGTTCCAAGCCCCTGAGTATTCTGGAAATCCGTGCAACATCAACAGCTTCGGCGCGTTTTTGTTGCCCCAGTGGCGCACGGAAAACGGATGCCCGTTCAGCGTAACTGTCTCGGTCCAATCGGCTGTCATCTGATATTCTCTCCGCCCGCGGTGATGCTTCGCTGTGGCGCGGGCATATACTCTAGCACGATACCAACTGACGTGCCGGGGTCAAATCCCCGCCATGTCGTGCCGTCAAGATAGGGGAGCATATCCTCGCCGCGTAAATGTATCCCCATAAAGGCGGCGGCGAAATGCTGCGCGATGTTGTTCATGCGCGATGTATCCCACACGGGATCTGCATAGTGCAGAAACGGGGGCCAGCCCAGCACGTCCGACATGGCCCAGCTTTCTGCAGGGGCGGGAATGGGTGCGGCGGCATTATGGCCCGCACCTTGAAAACTCAGCAGATAGCGGTCCGCGCTTGCCCCCTCAAAGACGCGGCGCATCGCGCGGTAGTTTGACACCTCGTCCGACGTGCCAGCGATCATAAACATCGGCGTGTCCAGCTGCGCCAGACCTGGTGCATCCCACATGCTCTGGCCGTTACCCCATGGGCCGATGGGCATGATCGCCTTTAGCCGTGGATCACGCAGGGCTGCATGGGTGTCCGACCCGGCCAGATGCCGCGACAACATATTGCCCGACCCCGCCCGCGTGTGGTTCAACGCCGTCGCCGCCAGCCCGGCACCCCCCATGATCAACGCGCCATAGCCGCCCATCGAATACCCGATCAGCCCGACCTTTTCGCAATTGACCAACGCTCCCAACTCGCCGCCCAGCTCTGCCATTCCATCAATCACACCGCGCTGGTCCAGCGGGCGGTGCACCAATGTGACCTCAAACGGTTGCTGGTCCTGATAGGTGCTGCCCGCATGATCGGGGGCGGCCACGACATACCCCTTGGCGGCAAGGCTTTCAGCCAGATGTGCCAGCAAATACCGGTTACCGGGATAGCCGTGCGAAATGACGATCAGCGGTGCGATCCCTTGGGCGGGCCGGGCATTGCGGCAGGCAGAGCCGTGCAAAATCGTCGGGGTTACCCCGTCGCGGATCAATGTGTCATAGCCGATGCCGGGCTCTGTATCTGCACAGGCCGGATACCAGATTTCCGTCGTCAATGTCCGGCCAGCATAGATGGTGATATCGTGGGTGGTGACCCCAACCGGATGCTGCCCTCGCGCCGCCAGACTGGGCGCATCAGGACGCACGATATCAATACGGTTATGCACAGTGTCCCCTTTAGTTAGACCCACTACTACGGCGGGAATACTGTGACAAGCGATGTTGCGATAGGCAAGAAGGTGGGCGGTTAAATCAGGTGGGGCAGATGGGTTTTTAACGCGTCAAAAGTATAGGCAATGCGGCGCAACCGCGCCTGATCCTCGTGAACAATCAACCAACAAGGCATCATGTGCCGGGTCTCGGGGGACACCCGCACCAGTCCCAGACGCGCGGCCAGTTTGACCTGACATATGCCGACGCCCACCCCCGCGCGCAGATGTGCGATCTGAACCAAGGGATCATCGCTGCGCAAAATGATGTTACGCGGCACAGGCATACCCGCGGCTGCCATGGCCGGCAGCATCCGGTTTTCACGGTCGTCCGCGATAAACGGCAGATCCTCGATCGGGCGGTCGGACAGGGGCAGCGATGGCGCGGCAAACAGCCCCAGCTCGACGTCCGGCAGACGTTTTGCAATTAACGCCTGCTGGGTGGGCTGCACAAACCGTACCCCGATATCCGCCGCCCGCCGCAGCAGGTTTTCCGTGCTGTCGGTGCCCACCAGCTCGAACCGTAGATCCGGCGCATCGCGGGTGATCCGGCCCAGAATGTCGGGCAGCACAAAACCCGCCAACACCCGGCTACAGGTGATCCGAACGGTCCCCGCCACCGCGTCTTTGTTGCCCGACGCGATGCGGCGCAACGCTCCGGCTTCCTCAAGCACCGCCGCAGCGGCTGGCATCAGGCTATGCGCCATTTGTGTCGGGGTCAGCCCGTTGGCTGAGCGTGTGAACAGTTGTACGCCCAGCTCATCCTCCAATGTTTCGATATGGCGGCGCACCGTGGGATGCGCCAAGCCCAATTGCCGTGCGGCCGCAGACAGGCTGCCATGGGTCATCACCGCATGAAAACTGGGGATCACATCAAGAGAGGAGAATAAGTTGCTCATCAAATTATGATAGCTGACTGCACGCTTTTGAACAATTTATTTCAGCTGGGTCATATGGGAATGCTGAGGCAGAAACATCAACAAAGGATATGTGACATGCAGGGCGATCCCAAACCACATTTTGCCATTCGATATATTTTGCACGGCGAAGGGGCGCTGATCGCCATAGTCGGCATCGTTCTGTATGCGCAGCACGGGTTCAGCTGGCTGCTGTTTGCGGTGCTGATCCTTGCCCCCGATCTGGCGATGATCGGATATATGCGCGGGCCACGTGTGGGGGCATTCTGGTACAATCTTGCCCATAGTTATATCGCGCCGCTGGTCCTGATGGCGGTGGCGCAGTGGGCTGCCAGCGAAACGGCCATGGCAATAGGACTGATCTGGGGCGTTCACATCGGTGCCGACCGCGCATTGGGATACGGGCTGAAATATCCGGATGCGTTCAAATCCACCCATCTGGGCCGGATTTAGAATCTCTTTCCCTTGTGTGGTTGCTGGCCTATGTCATGCAACATGACTTCAAACATGACATATATCGGCCACGCCCGCGCAATTGCGGTGATGGGGCTGCCGCTTGTTGGTGGCCATCTGGGACAGGTGGCCATCGGCGTGACGGACACGGTGATGATGGGGTGGTACAGCGTAGAGGCCTTGGCCGCTGTTACCCTTGCCAGCACCTATTTCTTTGTTCTGCTGATTTTCGGGTCCGGCTTTGCTTGGGGCGTGATGCCCATGGTCGCTGCGTTCGAGGCCGAGGGCGATGAAACCAGTCTGCGCCGCGCCACGCGTATGGGGCTTTGGCTGTCGCTGGGCTTTGCCTGTCTGGCGCTGCCACTGATGATCTGGTCGCGCCCGGTGATGGCGCTGATGGGGCAGGAACCGGCGCTGGCCGAAATGGTCGGCCAATATCTGGCGATTGCCGGATGGGGTATTATCCCTGCGTTGCTGGTCATGGTCCTCAAAAGCTATCTGGCCGCGTTGGAACGGACCCAAGTGGTGTTCTGGATCACGATTGTATCCGCCATCGCGAATGTTCTGGCGAATTACGCTTTTATCTTTGGCAATTGGGGCGCGCCCGAACTGGGTATTCGCGGTGCTGCACTTGCATCGCTTGCCTCCAATTCCGTGGCGTTGCTGGCGGTGGTTTTCTATGTCCTCAAGGCCTTGCCCGAGCATCAGATTTTCGTGCGCCTGTGGCGGCCCGACTGGGATATGCTGGCGCGGGTGTTCCGTCTGGGCCTGCCCATCGGCTTTACTGGCCTAAGTGAGGTCGGTTTGTTTGCCGCCTCTGCTGTGATGATGGGCTGGCTTGGCACCGTGGCGCTGGCCGCGCACGGGATCGCCCTGCAACTGGCATCGATGACCTTTATGGTTCATCTGGGCATCAGCAACGTCGCCACAATCCGCGCGGGCAATGCCTATGGCCGCCGCGATCCTGAACATCTGGCCAAGGGTGCGATCACCGGCACGGTGATGTCGATTTGTATTGCCGCCCTGACGATTGTCGCCTTTGTGGCCTGGCCGGAACCGCTGATTGATCTGTTCATGCAGAAATCCGAACCGGCGCGTGCCCAAATCCTGGTCGTGGGCACCGGGCTTTTGGCGATGGCGGCGCTGTTCCAGCTTGTGGATGGCGCGCAGGCCGTGGCCCTTGGGTTGCTGCGCGGCGTGCAGGATACCAAGATACCGATGATCCTTGCCGGTATCAGCTATTGGGTGGTGGGCATCCCCGCATCCTATCTGCTGGGCTTCACCTTGGGGCTGGACGGCATTGGCGTCTGGCTGGGGCTGGTCGTCGGCCTAGGCGTGGCCGCTATTTTGCTGAACCTGCGGTTTTGGGGTCCTGCGATGCGGGGCCTGCGCAAGGCCAGCGCGCGTGTTACTGCGCAGACCTAGGGCATCCGGGCTGATTTTTTGCGCACCAGCGTGCTGCGCAGATCATGCATGGCCAGCAACAAGGCATCGGTGACCTCTTCCAACTGGTCGTCGCTGGCCTTGGACTGCACCCACTGGGTGGTCAGGTTCAGATAATCAATCGCGCGGTGGATATCGTCCATATCGCGCTGCGCCACCAACGCGGCGCGTTCTTCCATCCACGCCCGGATATGCGCGATATCCGTATCTGATAGTTCCCTGTCACCTTGGGGCTTGATCTCGCCATTGCGAATATTTGCCACGGCGATCTGGTCCATTTCGATCCGGCGCTGACGGTTCGCCGTATCGATCCGAAACACCGCTGCGCCGTTGTCCCGGACGCGGAAATAGTATTCTGGCAATTCGGTTGTCATCTCAGTGGTCCTTTTGTCTGGCGTTGGCACCCCCATACCCACCGAATGGCTAACAAATGAATACCTTAGGGGGGGCAGGGCGGGCTGGCGTGGGGCTAGGTCAGCCCCGCGCAAAACCCTTGTATCCGCATGCAGGCTTCGTTGAGCGCCGCATCCGAGGTGGCATAGCTGATGCGAAAGTTCGGGCTGAGCCCAAAGGCCGCGCCAAACACCACTGCCACACCGGTTTCCTCAAGCAATGCAGTCGCGAAAACCTCGTCGTCGGTGATCTTGGTGCCCGCCGCCGATGTTTTGCCAATCAGCCCCTTGATCGACGGATAAACATAAAACGCGCCCTCCGGCTTGGGGCAGATCATGCCGTCGATCTCGTTCAGCATATCTACTACCAGATCACGGCGGCGCACGAACATCTTGTTGTTCTCGGGGATGAAATCCTGCGGACCGTTCAAGGCCTCGACGGCAGCCCATTGGCTGATCGAACAGGGGTTCGACGTCGATTGCGACTGAATTTTGCGTATCGCCCCGATCAACTTTTCCGGACCCGCAGCATAGCCGATCCGCCAGCCGGTCATGGCATAGGCTTTGGACACACCGTTCATGGTCAAGGTGCGGTCATACAGGGCCGGTTCCACCTGCGCAGGGGTGCAGAATTTGAAATCATCATAGGCCAGATGTTCGTACATATCGTCGGTCAGCACCCAGACATGGGGGTGACGCATCAACACATCGGTCAGCGCCTTTAGCTCGTCCCAGCTATAGCCCGCACCTGTCGGGTTCGACGGCGAGTTGAAAATGAACCACTTGGTTTTGGGCGTGATCGCCGCTTCCAGCGCTTCGGCCGTCAGCTTGAAGTTGTTCTCGAGAGTTGCAGGCGCAATGACGGGCTCTCCGCCGGCCAGCAAAACCATATCGGGATAGCTGACCCAATAGGGCGCGGGAATCACGACTTCTTCGCCGGGGTTCAAGGTGGCCATGAACGCGTTATACAACACCTGCTTGCCGCCTGTGCCGACGGTGATCTGCGCAGGAACGTAGTCCAACCCGTTGTCCCGTTTGAATTTTTCGCAAATAGCTTGCTTTAGTTCAGGAATGCCATCCACGGCCGTATATTTCGTTTTGCCAGCCTTGATCGCGGCAATCCCCGCCTCTTGGATATTGATGGGCGTGTCAAAATCCGGCTCACCGGCACCCAGACCGATGACATCACGGCCAGCGGCCTTCAGTTCGGCCGCTTTTTGGGTCACAGCAATGGTGGGGGACGGTTTTACGCGGGCAAGAGTCTTGGACAGCAGTTCCATTTCGGCCTCAGTTTGATATGTGTGCGTGACACTCATAGGGCTGACCCCCGCACCGATCAAGCAACAACGGTGCCATACAGGAGAGAACCAATGAACGAGAACACAGATTGGTACGGCCCGGACGTGGCCACCTTTGGGGATCGCGTCGCTGCGGCACGCGAGAATGCCCAGATGACACAGGTCGCACTGGCCAAACGGCTGGGCGTAAAACAATCGACCCTGCGCGGCTGGGAGGACGACCTGTCAGAACCGCGCGCCAACCGTCTTGCCACTTTGGCGGGGGTTCTGGGTGTGTCGATGATGTGGCTGATCAACGGCGAAGGCGAAGGCCTTGATGCGCCCGAAGAAGGCCCCTCCGCAGATGAAAGCGCCATGGACGTGCTGAATGAATTGCGCGATTTGCGCACCGATATGCTCAAACGGGCAGAGCAGTTGGGACGCCTTGAAAAGCGCCTGCGCAACTCACTACGGGGCACATAAAATGGCTGAACTGCGCGAACACAAGGTCAAACGTCTGCACATGCGATCCATGCGGCGCGGGATAAAAGAGATGGATTTGATTCTGCCGTCTTATGCGTCCACCCGGCTGGAAGCGATGGATGATGCGGCGCTGGCGCTGTATGACGACATGCTGGCCGAGAATGATCATGATTTGTATCAATGGGTTACGGGGCAAAAGACACCGCCCGCAGAATTCGCTGCATTGATCGCTGATATCAAGACGCATATCGCGGACAACCCGCTTTAGGCCGATGGGTTAAGCTATTAAATTGCATTCGAAATAAGCATGTAACTGGTTTAACGATATATTTCTCTTTTTTGTTGAGTTTCCGACAAAGCAGTTTTTGTCGGAGAGAGATATGAGTGTCCAAGATCAAATCACCCTGCCGGGATCCCAAAAAGGGTTTATGGTCGGCTACCTCGAGGCGCTCAGCCTTGTGGAACGATTGCACAGGCTTTTGCTGGATGTGATCAAAGATGAATTTGAAAGGGTGGGCGCGCTTGAAATCAATGCGGTGCAGGCGTTGCTGCTGTTCAACATCGGCGACAACGAAGTGACCGCCGGCGAATTGAAAACGCGCGGGTATTATCAGGGCAGCAACGTCAGCTATAATCTGAAAAAGCTGGTCGATATGGGGTACATGCATCACCAGCGTTGCGAAATTGACCGCCGTTCGGTGCGGGTGCGCCTCACGGAAAAGGGCCGCAATGTCAGCACCATCGTATCTGAACTATTTGCGCGCCACGCGATCGGCTTGGAAAGCAAAGGTGTGTTGGGCCCCGAAGGCATCGAAGACATCACCCATTCGTTGAAACGGGTCGAACGGTATTGGTCAGACCAGATCAGATATATTTACTGATCAATTATCGTGATGGTATGGCGGTCAAATCGTCATAGCCGTTTCAGGGCCATACGTCTGGACCTCCCCAATTTACTCACACATGATCCCGCTATTCATTTTTGGGGATCATATTATGCAACCGCTTCGTCTCGCCTCCTTTTCCACCGACAACAAAGGGGGCAACCCTGCCGGTGTGGTGATCGCGCCGCAGCATCCCTCGGATCAAGAGATGCGCCAGATCGCAGCCGATCTGGGCTATTCCGAAACCGCCTTTGCCAGTCCACAAGATGATGCCTGGCGCGTGCGGTATTTCTCCCCCGAGAGCGAAGTCCCCTTTTGTGGACATGCCACGGTGGCCTTGGGGGCGGCACTTGCTGCCCAGCATGGCAATGGCGTTTACACGCTGGTCCTGAATGAGACGACGATCACCGTCGAAGGGTATAGCGAAAACGGTCAGATGCGCGCGGCACTACAATCCCCCGCCACGCACAGCACCCCCGCAGCCCCCGAATTAACCACCGCAGCATGCGCCTTGCTAGGGCTCGGGGCAGATGATCTTGACCCCCGCTTTACCCCCACCTTTGCCGGGGCAGGGGCCACACATCTTATCCTTGCGCTGAACAGCCGCGATAGATTGGCCGCGATGTCCTATGATCTGGCAGCCGGGCGCGATCTGATGCGCGAACATGGCCTTGTCACAATCATGTTGGTCTGGGTCGAAAACGATCAGCTTTTCCACGTGCGCAATGCGTTTGCCTCTGGTGGCGTTCTGGAAGACCCCGCAACAGGGGCTGCTGCCGCTGCGTTTTCCGGATGCCTACGTGATATCTCATGGCCGCATGGCGGCAAAATCACCATCATCCAAGGCGAAGACATGGGCGCGAAATCCATCATCACCGCTGAAATCCCCGATGAAAAAGGCGCATCCATCCGCGTGTCAGGCGAGGTGCGCCAAATCTAGCCGGTTTTAATCTGAGACCAACTCTGACACTGCCAGCATCTCCAGCTCGCGCAGCAATTTGCGGGTCATTGCGGCCTCGTAATCGTCAAAACCCAATGCCGTTTCCACAAAGGCATCCGGCCCCGTGATCACCTCGGCCCTGAAATACGAGGGTAACCCGCCATTTTCCGGCTGAGGTGCCGCACCGGCATCTGCGCCGATCACCAACGCATTCACGGTAATCCCCCGCGCGCCAATCGCGTCTTTCACATCGCGGGGGCGGGGGCCGAGGTTCGACATGCCATCGCCGGAGATATCCAAGGTGCGTTTCCAACAGTCGGGCTGCTGATCCAGATACTGCCCGCCCAGGATCATCGCCGTACCCAAAGCCGTACCCGGCGACACATCGCGCCGCGCGGTTTTCAGCAACGTCTCGATAAAGCCGTTCAACGTGGCCGCATCCACAATCGCCGTCCAAGGGGCAATCACCGCCTGATCTGACGGGCCGCTCCACTCGTACACCATGACGGAAACCGGCACGCCCGGCGCAGACAACACTGCATCACGCACCGCCACATTGTTCAGCGCGGCTGCCAAGCCGTTAATCTGCAATCTGTATTCTCGCGCATCGACTGACCCCGACACATCCAACCCAAGCGCCAGCGCCTGACGGCAGGCCGCATCCGCCATCCCGGCAAACCCAAGCGCCACCACACAGGCCAGCATCCTCATCATCCGGCATCCACCGGCGCGGTCAGCATGCCAATTGCGGGTGGCGTCAGCTCGCGTTCCAGCTTGATCCGCATGGCGCGCTCGTAATCCTCGAACCCGTTGGCCACGACCAGAAACGCGCCCGGCCCGTGCAACACCTCGGCGCGGTAGAACGCGATCAATCCGACCTCGGCCTCGTAATCGGCAGCGTTCACCACCAACCCGTTCACCGTGACCCCCTCAAACGGAAAGGCAGCATAGGCATGCTGCGGCCCGAAGCCATCGTTGTTTTGACCATCGCCCGCCATATCCAGCGTCTTGTACAAACAGCTCGGTGCGCGTTCCAACAGACCCGCGCCATAGCCCAGCCCATAGCCCATCGCCGTGGGGAAATCATTGTGGCTGCGTTTGCTGCGGGCCACCGTTTCAGCGGCACGCAGCAAGTCGGCCCGCGTGTCAATCAACGACCAGTCCAGGATCAGCTGCTGATTATAGCGGCCCGACCATTCGTAAACCGCCAGCGCCACCGGCAAATCGCTGGCGAAAACCGCCCGTTCCACCGCTTCCGACACCAGCGCTGACGCCATGCCACCGCGTTGCAAACGGTCCTCTGCGGCATCAACTGAACTGGAGACGTCCATGGCCAAAACCAACGCCAGCCGACACCCCGCCGCTGCAACAGCGACAGGGCAAACCAGCAACGCGGTGGCCAAGGACGCGACCCGGAACATCGTGTTTACCAGTGACCGGTGTTTTCCATGCTGGTCCATGGCTCCGCCGCTTCCAGCGCGTCGCCTTCTTGCAGCAGCTCGATCGAGATATTGTCGGGGGACCGGATAAACGCCATGCGCCCGTCACGCGGGGGGCGATTGATCACAATGCCGTTGTCTTGCAGCATTTTGCAGGTGTCATAAATATTTTCGACCGTATAGGCGAGATGCCCGAAATGGCGGCTGTCATCGGGCAGCGCGTCATCGCCATCCCAGTTATAGGTCAGCTCAAGATCCGCATGGCCATCGTCCTGACCGGGCGCACATAGATACACCAGCGTAAACCGTCCGCCTTCGTGGTCCATGCGGCGGCGCTCTTGCAGGCCAAGAAGTTCATAAAAGGCCATGGATTTTTCCAAGTCCTTAACGCGCACCATCGTGTGAAGATATTTGATCGGCATGGGGGTCCTTCTTTCTGGTCTCTGGCGGACAACGGAACAGGGATCTTACTCCAATTCCCAGTCCTGGATTTCGTGTCTCAAAACGGGGGGCGGTTGAATACGCCGTGCTCGCTTTGATCGTGAATTTAGGGGCAAAGCCGCGCGTGTCAAAACCTACCGTCAAATGCGACGCGAAAACGGTTGGTTTTACGCGGCCCCGGGGCATCCTTCCCACAGGGGCGACCCCAAGATCAACACCACATATGGCGGTGCACGCCCGAACAGCGCTATATTATGGGGTGCAAACAGTGGTGCAGTCGTATAATTGCCAGTGCAGCACTGCCCAAGGTGTTCACAGCTATTTTAAATGAATGATGGCTCTGGATGTACCTGCGGGGTTCTTTTAGTCTTGGGCAGACGACGATCTATACAGCAGGAGGGATGAGTATGCGGCATCCAGAACACCAGTACCTCGACCTTCTTTCACAAGTTCTTGAAAAAGGGGACGAACGTGTCGATCGGACGGGTGTGGGCACGCGGTCGATTTTCGGGGCCATGGTGCGCTTTGATCTGTCTGACGGCACTGTGCCGATCCTGACGACCAAGCGTGTTTACTGGAAAACCGCCGTAAAAGAGATGCTTTGGTTTCTGACCGGCGGTACCAACATCCAACCCCTGCTGCGTGAAAATGTGCGCATCTGGTCCGACTGGCCGCTGGCCGCCTACCGCCGCGAGACCGGCCAAGATATATCGCAGCCAGACTTCGAACAACGGATCATCGAAGACGATGCTTTCGCCGCGCGTTGGGGCGAACTGGGCCCTGTTTATGGCAAACAGTGGCGGCGCTGGCTTGGTTCAGACGGTCGCGAGCATGACCAGATTGCCGATCTGGTAAAGACGCTGCGCGAGAACCCCACAAGCCGCCGCATGCTCTTTCACGGCTGGAACGTGGCCGAGCTTGATTCCATGGCATTGCCGCCGTGCCACATGGTCTATCAGTATCACGTGACGTCCGATGGGCGTCTTAACTGCTTGTTATTCCAGCGGTCTGTCGACCTGCTGCTAGGGGCGGCATTCAACTATGTGGGCGCGACCGCGCTGCAACTGATGCTGGCACAACAAGCGGGCTTGCGCCCCGGCGAACTGGTCTGGGTCGGCGGTGACGTCCATTTGTATCTCAACCATCTTGATCAGGCACGCGAGCAACTCTCGAGGGATCCGCGCCCGTTGCCGAAAATGAAGCTTTTGCGCCACGCGGACAGCATTGACGACTACCGGTTCGAGGATTTCGAGGTCGAAGGTTACGACCCGCACCCCGCAATCAAGGCCGACGTCGCGGTATAGGCATTGTCTGCCGTCTGGCCGGTGCGCGTCCCCAAAAACAGTGCCTTGGTATTTATGTATCGCGAAAATCTACCGCCGGTTAAGAAAGGTTACCAGATGCGTTCTCAGGAGATGTACGGCCTTCACGCCGCACAAAATTGCGCAGGCCATTCCAAAGCGAAATCGCGCGTAGACGGAGGTGTCGGATCATGATCACGTTGATCGTTGCCAAAGCGTTAAACGGTGCCATCGGGCGTGACGGCACCATTCCGTGGCAGGTGCCCGAAGACCTGAAATCGTTTCAGCGCGAAACCCTTGGCGGCGCGCTGATCATGGGGCGCAACACATGGGATAGTCTTCCGTTCAGGCCGCTGCCCAAGCGTTTGAATATTGTGGTATCTTCCCGTCCTGATGCCGCTGATATTGTGGTGCCAACTGTGGCAGATGGCATCGCGCTGGCGTCCGAACAGGGGTATGATCGGGTCTATGGCATTGGCGGTGCCGGCATTTACCAAGAGATGCTAGGGCTTGCTGACAGGTTGCTTATCTCCGAAGTCGATGTTGAAATTCCGGACGCCGACACGTTTTTCCCGACCTTCGAGCCAGCGAACTGGCGCGCGGTGAACGACCGTGTGCTGCGCGAGGCAGAGCCAAGATGCACCGTTCGCGAGTATTTGCGGGCGAGGTAAAATCGCGCGTGGGTTGGCACCCACCCTACGTCCGTACGGTGGGGTAATGATAAATAAGCAAGCAATAACAATGCCTTAAGGTCACCCATGGGTAACCTTGTGACATGGCTGTCTATGCTTTGCCGATCGGGTTAGTTTGATTGTGGCCTAAAAGGGGTGGACTTGGCGACCGCCACTGTTCAAAATTAACCAAAAGCGGAAAGAAGGAGAGGGTAATATGCGTGTTCCAACAGCACTGATCGCCGGGCTCGGCATGATGGGGGCGGTCTGTTTGCCAGCTCAAGTCCTGGCCGACGCGAAGGTTTACCCTTACCCCTCTGATGTGAATTATTGCCCTGCCGGTCTTCAGCCGGTCACCATGGAGGGTGCTATCAGCTGCGGCACGCCAAACCAGACCATGACCTATCAGCAGGTCAAGGCACATCCGGTAAAGCACAGACGCGGCCGGGCGCGGTATTCCTGCTTTCCGGGCGAAAAAGGCTGCCGCTAATCACCGCAGCCCAACTGGCGCATAGGCCGACGCTGACACATCGGCGACGACCTTACAAAAGGCTTAAGCTCGATGCCATCTGGCGTCCATCGCGACCTTCAGACAATTCGAATGAAACTTTCTGATTGTCGGCAAGACCGGTCAAACCCGATCCTTCAACGGCTGAAATGTGCACAAACACATCGTTGCCGCCGCCCTCTGGTGCGATAAATCCATACCCTTTGGTCGTGTTAAACCATTTAACGGTTCCTGTTGGCATGTCCTTCGGTGCCTCCTGTTGAGTAGTTCGCAGTGCCGTAGTATTTAGGCGCAACCAAGGTTAGTTGGTTGAGCTACATCAAAACATCGTCTGGTTTGGGCAAAAATCAAGAAAATTCCCGGTGTAGTCGTGTTGCGCGGGTGAAAATCTTAAGGAAACGACAAGATATGATCATTTACGGGCTGAAAAACTGCGATACTTGCCGCAAGGCTGTCAAAGCGTTGCCGGGGGCCCAGCTGGTCGATGTGCGGGCAGAGGGCGTGCCGGATGACGTGATGCAGCGGGCATTCGCAAAATTTGGCGCGGCGCTGTTGAACACGCGGTCGACCACGTGGCGCGGGTTGGACGCGGGCGAACGGGATGCTGATCCGCTGGTGTTGATTGCGCAGCATCCTGCGTTGATGAAGCGGCCGTTGATCGAAGATGGTGGCACGCTGCATCTGGGATGGACCAAGCAGGTGCAGGACGCGGTTGGCGTTTAGCGTCGGCGCATCATCACGAGCAGTTTATCAAGGGATAGCGGGCCCGCGCCTTTGATCAAAAGCGTAACCAGCAGCAGCAACCACAGTGAGCGCTGGTCCAGAATTGCGGCATCTGGGATGCGATCAAACCAGCGACCCAAGGCATCATATCGACCGTGCCCGAAGATGTCGGTCGTCGATTGAAGGGCGACAAACCCGATCATGCCGAAAGCGGCGAAGCGGGTGAACAACCCCGCCACGATCAGCACCGGCAGCAAGAATTCGGCGGCAATGCCCGCAATAACGACCACGTGGTGGAACAGGCCGAGAGCCGAGGTGTCATAGCCAGCATTTGCGAAGGCTTGCGGGAAAATCTGGATGTATGCACCCGCACTTGGGGTCAGCACGCCGATGGCACCATCCCCCAATTTGGTCACACCGGAATTCAGGAAATAGACTGCCAAGACCGCCGCAAACACCAGCCGTGCAAGTGTTGCCAGCAGCCAGTCCTGGCGGGACAGTCGTGCAGCGGCACCGTCATAGACGTTAAGAATTTGTTGCATCTGTGGCCCCTTCATTTGCGCAAAAGGCGTTGCTGGCAAAGGCGATGGTCAATGCGGCACCCAAATCAAATTTGGGGGTTTGCACGACCGTTGCATCATGCGCCTGAACCAAGGTTTTGCCCTGATCGAGATGCTGCAACCAATCGGCGGCGCCGGGGGGCAACAGCCTTGGTTCCGGGTCGAATTCGACCCTTGTGATGATCACGTCTTGGGGCTGCATTTGCGGCTTTGGCGCATCCTTGACCATGTTGAAACGCCAGATATCAAACAGAGGCCAAGAAGAGGTTAATATCCGTGTTGCAGGGGCGCGCGTGAGCGTCTGCGTCATCATCGCATCCTGCGGCAACTGCTGAAATGCGCCCAGATCAAACGCGGGTGCATCGGCTGCGTGGTAGGATGCCCGCATCGCCAGATCAAGGCGCGCGCAATCGGGAAGATAGCCGAATTTATCAAGCTGCGGCAGTTGCTTGAGGAATGCGGGGAATGCGTTTCCGTAATGCATCATCAAGGGCGATGTGGGCGGGTGTGCCCGCACATATAGCGGCGCGAGGCTGTCGAAACTTTGCCCGCCCAGTATTTTGCGCACCAAGGGAAATGCGGTTTGCAATGCTGCGATCAGCGAATGGGTGACGTTGTTGCGGTAGACGTCATAGCGTTTGCCAGCGGCGGCCCCATCGGGACCTTCAAGCCCGTCCGGAACGCAAGCCAAAGGGTCAAGCAACCCGGCGCGAAAATCGTTCTGGTCTGTCATAGGGCCAGTGCACGGGCGGCGCGCTGTGCCTCGGCCCGCAGGGTGGGCCAATCGGGCACATCATTGTCCCATTCGACCAAAACCGGTTTGGGGCCGGTCCGCGCAAGTGTATAATCCAGCAAGGCCCAGACAGGATCAACCACCGGCTTGCCATGGCTGTCGATCAGCAGGGGCGCACCGGCATCATCGGTGTCTTCGTCATGGCCGCCGACATGGATTTCGCCCACATGCGCCAGCGGATAGGCGTCGATATATTGCTGTGCGGACAAGCCCAGATTGGTGGCTGAAATAAAGACGTTATTGACGTCCAGCAGCAGACCGCACCCGGTTTTGCGCACCAGTTCGGCCAGAAAATCGGTCTCGGTCAGGGTGGATTCAGCAAAGGCCAGATAGCTGGACGGGTTTTCGAGCAGCATCTGACGGCCAAGGGTGTCTTGGACCTGACCGATGTGGCTGGCGACGCGGTTCAATGTGGCATCGGTATAGGGCAGGGGCAGCAGATCGTTCAGAAACTCGGCCCCGTGGGTCGACCATGCAAGATGTTCGGAAAAGCTGGCAGGCTGCGCCCAATCACACAGCTTTTTCAGCCGGTTAAGGTGATCGCGGTCCAGCGGGGTTTCACCCCCGATGCTGAGGCCCACGCCATGAACAGAGAGGGCAAAGCGTTTCGACAATGCACGCAGCTGGGCAAGCGGGCGGCCACCATCACCCATATAGTTTTCGGCGTGGATCTCGACCCATTCAACAGGGCCAGGATCATCTTGTAAGTCACTGAAATGTTGGGGCTTATAGCCAACCCCCGGGCTGGCGGGCAGTCGGTCAAAGCGGCGTTGACTGTCCAGCATGACGCACGCTCCCTTTTGGGGGTTCAGGTGTAAGAAACGCAGGCGGCGATTGCCACCGCCTGCGCTAGATTTAGACTTATGCGGGCAGGTCGCGATCGAGCGCTTCGAGCGAGCCTTTGCGCGCGGAACCGTCAGCCATTTCAGGCAGTTCCATGGATTCGCACGTGCCTGCGTCAACCAGTTTCCAAGAATTACCTTGGTAATCAGTCACGGAGGAACCCGCGCATGTTGTGCCCGGACCGGCGGCGCAATCATTGGCACCGGCCAGCGCCACACCATAGCATTTTTCCTTTGCGGCAGCGTCGGCAGGCGTGCTGTGGGCGGCCATGGCTGCGGCAACGGCACCGGCGACGGCGAATGTTTTCATTGTGTTGGACATTTTGTATTCCTCCTGATGGTCTGGTTGGTGTTTTGTATTCGTATCTTAGTTAAGCCCATGTTGATGTGACAAAGCTATTCACGTCAAAGTGTCTCACATGAACGTCAGGAAAACCGCTGTTTTTTTGTAATATTTGGCAGAAAAACACCTAAAACGGGTTTTTCGTTGAAACAAACTGTCACATCCGGGCGGGTATGTTTTGCCGCCCGGATGGGTTTGTTACAGAAAATTTTAGCGCAAATCGGGCGGTGTTGCCTCGACCTTGAGGGCTGCGGCCACATCGGCAAGGGATTGGACAGAGGTCTGTTTTTCCCCAAGGCGGCGCACAGATACGGTTTTATCTTCGACCTCGCGGGCACCCACAGCAAGGATAACGGGCACCTTGCCGACCGAATGTTCGCGGACCTTATAGTTGATCTTTTCGTTGCGAATGTCGGCCTCGGCGCGGACACCTGCAGCGGTCAGGGTTTCAATCACCTCGCGCACGTAATCATCCGCCTCGGAGGTGATGGACGCCACAACGACCTGACGCGGGGCCAGCCAGAACGGCAGCTTTCCTGCGTGTTCTTCGATCAGGATGCCGATGAAACGTTCAAACGATCCCAAGGTTGCGCGGTGCAGCATGACGGGGCGATGTTTCGCGCCATCAGACCCGACAAAGGTCGCGTCCAGCCGTTCGGGCAGCACGAAATCCACCTGATGGGTGCCGCATTGCCAGTCACGGCCAATCGCGTCGGTCAGCACGAATTCCAGTTTCGGGCCATAGAACGCACCTTCGCCGGGGTTAATTTCGGGCTCGATCCCGGCTTTGCGGGTCGCAGACAACAGGGCTGCTTCGGCTTTGTCCCATACCTCGTCCGATCCGGCGCGGGTTTCGGGGCGGTCCGAAAATTTGACCTTAAAGTTTTCGAATCCGAGGTCTTTGTAGATCGCGGACAGGAATTCGATGTAGATCAGGGTCTCTTCCTCGATCTGGTCCTCGCGACAGAAGATGTGGCCATCGTCTTGGGTAAAGCCGCGTACGCGCATGATACCGTGAAGCGCGCCCGAGGGTTCATAGCGGTTGCACGAGCCGAATTCAGCCATGCGCAACGGCAGGTCGCGATAGGATTTCATACCCTGGTTAAAGATCTGCACGTGGCAGGGGCAGTTCATCGGTTTCAGCGCGTTAACTGATTTCTCGCGGGCGTGTTCTTCGTCTACTTCGACGATGAACATGTGCTCTTGGTACTTTTCCCAGTGGCCCGATGCTTCCCACAGCTTGCGGTCAACGACTTGCGGGGTGTTCACCTCGACGTAGCCGCCTGCGCGTTGTTTGCGGCGCATGTAATCCTGCAACTGGGTATAGATCAGCCAGCCGTTGGGGTGCCAGAACACCTGACCGGGGGCTTCTTCTTGCATGTGGAACAGGTCCATCTCGCGGCCCAGCTTGCGGTGGTCACGTTTGGCGGCCTCTTCGAGCATGTTCAGATGCGCGCGCAGCTTTTCCTTGCCGGTGAATGCCACGCCATAGATGCGTTGCAACATCGGCCGGTCGCTGTCGCCGCGCCAATAGGCACCAGCGATGGACATCAGTTTGAACGCGTCGCCGGGCACTTGGCCGGTGTGTTGCAGGTGGGGGCCACGGCACAAATCTTGCCAGTCGCCATGCCAATACATGCGCAGCGGTTCATCGCCGGGGATGCTTTCGATCAGTTCGACCTTATAGGGTTCATTCAGGTCTTCGTAATGCTTGATCGCGCGGGGACGGTCCCAGACCTCGGTACGGACAGGGTCGCGGGCGTTGATGATTTCCTTCATCTTCTTTTCGATCGCGCCAAGGTCTTCGGGGGTGAAAGGTTCCTTGCGGTCAAAGTCATAGTACCAGCCGTCCTTGATCACCGGGCCGATGGTGACCTTGGTGTCGGGCCAGATTTCCTGAACGGCGCGGGCCATGATGTGCGCAAGATCGTGGCGGACCAGTTCGTTGGCCTGATCTTCGTCGGCCATGGTGTGGATCGCGATGCTGGCATCTGCGTCAATCGGCCAGGCCAGATCGAAATGCGCACCGTTCACGGTGGCACTGATCGCCTTTTTGCCAAGGGATTTCGAGATGTCGCTGGCAACCTCGCCCGCAGTGATACCTGCGTCGTAGTGCCGTGCATTGCCATCGGGAAGGGTGAGAGTGATCTGGGCCATTTGGGCCTCCTCGTCGGTTTGGCGCCTACGAGACGCCCGGTTGCGGGTTATGTGCCCGCGTTAGATGGCTGCGTGGGGCGGGGTTGTCAATAACTGCGGCATGTTTTGAAACTTCTTTGCGGGCTTATGCGTTGCGACATAATGACGACGCAAAATATCAGCAGGGTGGGAAACGACAGGATGCAGGATGGATTGGCGCGCAGGGCCTTTGAAAAACTGTCAGGGGCACAGGGCGACGCCGACGATCTGACACAGGGCGCGCAAAAGGCCGAAGCGCCAAACGCGTTGCGCCATGTTGCCAGCCTGTCGATGACCAAGGTCGCGGACGGGCTGATTGACCCCAAATTGATGCTATCGTGGCTTTTGACCTCGTTGGGGGCACCCGCCGTTTTTGCGGGCGCGCTGGTGCCGATCCGTGAAAGTGGTGCGTTGCTGCCGCAGATGTTGATGGCGTCTTGGGTGCAGGCGATGCAGCGGCGTAAACGGGCGTGGGTGTTGGGCAGCGCGGGGCAGGGCATATTCGCCGCGCTGATCGTTCTGGCGGCCCTGACGTTGGAAGGGTCTGCCGCCGGGTTTGCCATTTTTGCGGCCCTTGGCGGGTTAGCGTTGTCGCGGGCCGCCTGTTCGGTGTCTTACAAGGACATTTTGGGCAAGACCGTCGGCCAGTCGCGGCGCGGGGCGATCACCGGGCTGGCGGGATCGGTATCCTCTGTTGGCGTGGTGATCCTAGCGCTTTTGCTGATGTCGGGCCTGTTTGAAAGCACGGGCATTGTCATCGCGGCCATCGCATTGGCCGCCTGCCTGTGGGGGGTGGCGGCGCTGCTGTTTTCCACGTTGGATGAAATGAAAAGCGACCCCTCCAATGCGGCGAAGGCCGATTTCAGTATTCTAAAACAAGATGCGAACCTGCGCCGCTTTATTCTGGCGCGGGGGTTGTTGGCGTCAACCGCTTTGGCCCCGCCGTACTTTGTTGTGCTTGCAGGGGGAGAGGAACAATCCGCCCTTGGCCAGCTTGGCGCTTTGGTGCTGGCATCGGCGCTGGCGTCATTCCTAAGCTCGTATATCTGGGGGCGGTTGTCGGACCAGTCCAGCCGCAAGGTGTTGATGCTGACCGGGATCGTCGGGGCCTGTGCGATGCTGGGGGCTGTCGCGCTAAGCCTGCTGGGGCTGGCCACGCAAATCTGGGCGATGCCGCTGGTGCTGTTCATCCTGATGATCGCCTATCACGGTGTTCGGCAGGGGCGGTCGACCTATCTGGTTGATATGTCGCCCAAAGACCAACGCTCGGCTTATGCGGCGGTGTCCAACACGGTGATCGGTGTCTTGTTGTTGATCGCGGGATTCGCCGGCGGCGGTGCGGCGCTGGTCGGGCCAAACGCAACGCTGGTTTTATTTGCAATTATGGCGGTGGGCGCGGCTGTTGTGGCCTTTGGCCTAAATGAGGTCGAAGCAGTGGATTGAACGTTGGCACGTCTGCTTTTATGACATGGGGGATGGTACATGCATTCAAAAGGATGGCGAGATGTCCAAACACAACCGCACTTTCGAGCTGACAGTCAGCGATATCGACCTGATCGAGGCAGCCCTGCACATCACCAAGCGTGATCTATCGGCTGACGTCTATAACGGCACCCAAGAGATGCTGCCCGCAGATGAGACAGTGGGATCCCTGCGCAAGATCGACGATCTTCTGGGGCGTCTGCACAATCAAAAGATATTCTATCGCCCCTCCAAGGGCACGTATTTGGGCGGATGACCGTGGCGCAAACCCTCAAGACGCCGCAAGGGCGGACGCTGGCCTATCATCGGACAGATGGCCGTGGGCCTTGTGTGGTGTTTCTGGGCGGGCTCAAATCCGACATGCAAGGCACCAAGGCCGTATTTCTTGAGGATTGGGCCCGACGCGAGGGGCGCGCGTTTTTGCGCTTTGATTATTCGGGGCACGGCGAATCCTCGGGTGATTTCACCGATGGCTGCATTGGCGATTGGGCGCAGGATAGCCTGGCCGCCGTGACCGCGTTGACCAAGGGCAAGATCGTGCCGGTCGGATCATCCATGGGCGGCTGGCAGTCGCTGTTGCTGTGTCGCGCGATACCGGACCGGATTGCCGGATTGGTCACCATCGCAGCGGCACCCGATTTTACTGAAGACGGGTATTGGGCCAGCTTTTCCGACGCGCAAAAACAGCAGTTGGAAGCCGAGGGCCGCGTTGAATTACCATCGGATTATATGGAGCCGTACATCATCACCAAGCGGATGATCGAGGACGGGCGCAAGCAGCTGGTGTTGCGGTCCGCGTTGGACCTGCCGTTTCCGGTGCGGTTCTTGCAGGGCACGGCGGATACGGCCGTGAGCGTCGCAACGGCGGTGAAGCTGTTGGAACATACCACGGGACCGGACATGCAGTTGCAACTGGTCAAAGACGCCGATCACCGCTTTTCGGATGACCGCTGTTTAGGGCTGATGAAAGCGGCGGTGCAAGAGGTGTTGAGCAAGGCGGCGGATGCGTAAACCCGCCAGCATGTGGAGCCTTGAAATCGTCGGGCGGGTGCGTCTGTCGAAACATTTCTATATGCGCGATTTTCTGTATTCCGAGATCACCGGCTTTTATGGGATCCCGAACATTCCCGACAACCCCGATCTGGCGATTGAAAGCGGGCGGGCATTTTGCACCGCGCTGCTGGACCCGCTTGAGGAAACATTTGGCCGGGTCGCGGTGCGGTCGGGGTATCGGTCGCGGACGCTGAATGATTATGGCAACGCCAACAAGCTGAACTGTGCCGCCAGCGACAACCCGATTGAATGCCATATCTGGGATCGCGGCGAGGGTGATGCGGCGATTGCGGGGGCGTCTGTTGTGATCCCGTGGTTTGCCGATCAATATGATCAGGGCCGCGACTGGCGCGATCTGGCGTGGTGGGTGCATGATCATCTGCCCTATTCCGAGATGTGGTTTTTCCCCAAGCTGGCGGCGTTCAATCTGGTCTGGCGGCCCATTCCATTGCGCACGATCTCAAGCTATATTGCGCCCAAGGGCATGTTGCTGCGCACGGGGCATACCCCGTCCGAGGGCGCAGCGCAGCGCCGCGCGCGATACGCCGATTTTCCGCCCTTGCGGGGCATTGCATACCCGTGATGATCTACGCATCAATCCGGCTGAAACGCGCTTTGCAGCCTTGGGCTGATAGGATGAAATATGGCTGAACCGCTTGTTTTTTTGCCGGGGCTGATGTGTGACGCGCGGGTGTTCTGGCCACAGATTGCGGAACTCTCTGCGACGACAGCTGTGACCGTGGCCCCCATCACCCAAGGGGAACGGATCGACGAAATCGCGTCGGGTTTGCTGGATATTCTACCGATGAAATTTGCGCTGGCGGGGCTGGGGCTGGGCGGTATGGTCGCGCTGGAAATCGTGCGGCGCGCGCCGAACCGGGTCACGCGTCTGGCGCTGATGGACACCAGCCCGCTGGCAGGCACACCCCAAGCATCGGCCATGCGTGAACTGCTGATCGTCAAGGCCAAGTCGGGGCGTTTGGAGGATGTGATGCGGTCGGAAATACCGCTGGCGGCCCTTGCCCAAGGGCCAAACCGCGCGGCGGTGATGGAGATTTTGCTGGATATGGCCGACACACTGGGGGTCGAGGTGTATCTGAAACAGGCGCGCGCGTTGCAACGTGCCCGCGATCAACAGGCGGTCTTGCGCAAGCTGCGGTGCCCGACCCTTGTGATGTGCGGAGAGGCCGACACGATCAACACCGTCAAGCGTCACAGCTTTATGGCCGAACTGATCCCCACCGGGTTTTTGCGGGTGATCGAAGGGGCAGGACATGTGCCAACGTTAGAACAGCCTCAGGCCGTGACCGACGCGCTGATCCAGTGGATGCAGATGTCTGCCGCGCCGGCAATGGCGCGTTAGCGGCGTAACGGCAGGCGGCTTAGCGCAGCCGGGCACCAATTTCGCTGCGCTTGGCCTTGGGCACAACATGGACTTCGCGGACGGGCGCAAGTGTGTCGGCGTCGAAAAATGCCGTGTCTTTCCAACGGCCTGTCATGCGTGCTGCAATTCCGCGGCTCAACACACCCCAGACGAAACGCGACATGCCTTTGTGTCGGGGCTTTTCGCCGGGCTGCTGCAAAAATGCCTGGGTCGTGACCGGGCCAATGGCATCGGTGTCGACCAGCACCGAGGTGCGGATGCTGGAAAATGCGATCTTGGGATTGCGCAAAGTGTTGCCAATCACAGACCCGCAACAGGTGGCGTGCCAGCGCAGTATATTCTTTTCACCAAAGGAAAACACCGCCAGCTGGTCAAGGCCTTGATCGAATTTGATCCGGTCCGGGGTGGTCTGGAACATGGCGACAGAGGTGGTGTCGGGTTGGCCCGAAAACACCTCGGCTGCGCGGCAATCCTTGCAGAAACATTCAAGATGGTTGCCGACAGCGGGTGACGCGCCAAGCAATGTTCCGGTCACGGTGCCACAGGCACAGCGAAAGGCGACATCTTTCGGCTTTTTGAACATCACGCCGCTGCGTTATCGTTGGCCGGCTTCTTGGTTTTTGCTTTTGTCTGGGGCTTTTCCGCGTTGCGTGGGTTTGCATCAATGAATTGCAGCACCAGCGGGCGGATATTGTTGCGCCAGCTTTTGCCCGCAAAGATACCATAGTGACCTGCGCCGTCTTCTAGGTGGCTGGCCTTTTTACTGTCAGGCAGGCCGGTGCACAGACCAAGGGCGGCAACACATTGGCCGGGGGCCGAAATGTCATCCTTGGTACCTTCGACGGTTTTGACAGCGACGGTTGTGATCTTGCCGATGTCGACCTTCTTACCCGCAATGGTAAAGTTGTTCTTGCCGATTTCGTTGTTTTTAAAGATCCGCTCGACTGTGGAGAGATAGAATTCGGCGGGCATGTCCATGACGGCCAGATATTCGTCATAGAATTTGTTGTGTTTGTCGTGATCGCCAGCCTCGCCTTGGACAACGCGCGTGATCTGGTCACTGAATGCTTTGGCATGGGTTTCGCTGTTCATCGAGATGAAGGAATTCAGTTGCAACAGCCCCGGATATACCTTGCGGCCAACGCCGGGGTATTTAAAGCCAACCTGCTGGATCGACATTTCCTGCAAATGCCCCATGTGCACACGGTCGCCAAAATCGGTGACTTCGGTCGGGGCGGCATCGGGGTCAATCGGACCGCCGATCAGCGTTAGGGAACTGGGCTGCGCGCTTGGGTCTTCCTCGGCTAGATAGGCGGTGGCGGCAAGGGCCAGCGGGGCAGGTTGGCACACGGCAATAACATGCACGTCGGGGCCAAGATGGCGCATGTATTCAACCAGATGCAGGGTGTAATCTTCGACGTCGAACTTGCCCGCGCTGACGGGGATTTCGCGGGCATTATGCCAATCGGTGATGTACAAATCTGTGTCGGGGATCAGGCTGATCACGGTCGACCGCAGCAAGGTGGCATAGTGGCCTGACATGGGCGCGACCAGCAGCACTTTGCGTTTTGGTGCTTCGCGGTTCTGCACTACGAAATGCAGCAGGTCGCCAAACGCGCCTTTGATCTCTTTTTCGATAGAAACGGGGTGGTCGGCCTCGTCTTCGCCGACAACGGCGGGCAGGTTCCAATCGGGTTTGGCAACCATGCGCGCAAAGCTGCGTTCGGTGACTTCGCCCCAAGCGGCCATCCAGTCCATCGCGGGATTGGGGAAGGCGGAAAATACGGGATACGATGCAAATGCCTGCGCCGTCGCACCAAGCCATTGATTGGTGTTACGCATTGTTTCCATTAAATCGTAAGATGCCATATACTTCATGAGGGGTCTCCTGTTGGTTGGCCCTGTGCTTGGGCACTCCGCCGGTCCCCTCCCAGATAGGGCGGCGCGATGCTGCAAGTGCAAACATAGGGAGGAACCGTTAAGATGACAACAAAAACGAATGAGCCCTTGGAACCCGATGCCGCTGCGCTGGCGCGGATGACAGAGAATATGAATAAAGTTGAAGCATTGGGGGCTCGGCTGTCACAGATTATGGTGAACCGGGAAGGGCACCAAGCCGCCCTAGACGGGCCGAATCAAGAGCTGTTCGCCAAGGCCGCGCAATCCTATTGGAATGAGGCGGTCCAGAACCCGGCCAAGCTGATCGAGCAACAGGTGTCATTCTGGACGAAATCCGTCTCGCATTTTGTCGAGGCCCAAAAGGCGCTGGCAAAGGGCAAGCTGGAAGCGCCCGCCGATACCACGCCCAAAGACCGGCGCTTTGCCAACCCGCTGTGGGAAAGCCACCCTTATTTCAACTATGTGAAACAGCAGTATTTGATCAACGCGGAAACCCTGCACCAAGCGATTGCCGATGTGTCTGACCTTGCACCGCGCGAAAAGCAGCGGTTGGAATATTTCAGCCGCCAGATCATCGACCTGATGAGCCCGACAAATTTTCTGGCGACCAACCCTGATGCGCTGGAACGTGCGGTTGCCACCGAAGGCGAAAGCCTGATCAAGGGGCTGGAAAACCTGATTTCGGACCTTGAGGCCAACAACGGCGAAATGATCGTGCGGCTTGCGGATGAATCCGCGTTCGAGCTGGGCCGTAACATTGCCACGTCACCGGGCAAGGTGGTGTTTCGCAACCGCATGTTCGAGCTGATCCAATACACCCCCACCACCGAAAAGGTACATGAAACGCCGATCGTGATCTTTCCGCCGTGGATCAACAAATTCTACATTCTGGACCTGAAAGAACAGAACAGTCTGGTGAAATGGATCGTGGATCAGGGGCACAGCCTGTTCATGGTGTCGTGGGTCAACCCCGACAACACCTATCGCGACGTTGGCATGGGCGACTATATCGAAGACGGGTTTGTTGCTGCCATCGAAGAGGTCAAAAAGATCACCGGTCAGGATCAGGTCAACGCGGTGGGCTATTGCATTGCGGGCACTACGCTTTCGCTGACGCTGTCCCTGCTCAAGCAGCGCGGCGATACATCGGTGCGGTCGGCTACGTTCTTTACCGCGCTGACAGATTTTTCGGATCAGGGTGAATTCCAGCCCTTCCTGACGGATGATTTCATCGATGGGATCGAAGCGGAAACCAAGGACAAAGGGATATTGCCGTCGTCCATCATGGCGCGGACGTTCTCGTTTCTGCGGTCAAACGATCTAGTGTATGGCCCTGCGATCAAAAGCTATATGCTGGGCGATACGCCGCCTGCGTTTGACCTGCTGTATTGGAACGGGGACGGGGCGAACCTGCCGGAACGTATGGCGATGGAATATCTGCGCGGGCTTTGCCAGCAAAACAAACTGGCCGATGGCGGGTTTGACCTGATGGGGCATCACCTTGAGCTGGGCGATATCGACGTGCCGCTGATCGCCATCGGCTGCGAGACCGACCACATCGCGCCGTGGAAAGACAGCTATCGCGGCATTCAGCAGATGGGGAGCAAAGACAAAACGTTTATCATGACCCAGTCGGGCCATATTGCAGGCATCGTAAATCCGCCCAGCAAAGGTAAATACGGTCACTATACCAATGATGACATGTCACTGGATTACAAAGACTGGCTGGCGGGGGCAGCATTTCACAAAGGCTCGTGGTGGCCCCGCTGGGGAAGCTGGCTTGAGAATCACTCGGGCGGGTTGGTCGAGGCGCGTATTCCGGGGGCGGAGGGCCAAGAAATTTTGTGCGATGCGCCCGGAACCTATGTGACACGCAAAGCAAGAGGCTGATCCGATTGCTCTTTTCCCCTAGGTCAACTTTCATATGCTGCAGTGCAGAATATACTTGAAATGCCGCGCCGCAGCATATAGATATCCCTTATACCAGAACGAGCAGGCTGTTGCCGCTCTCAACTGAAAGAGGAAAAGACTATGACAAAGACACCTGATATCGCCGCCATGATGAAAGACGTTATGGGCGCATTCCCAGTTGATACAACTGCGCTGAACGACGCGTTCAAAACAACAGCCACGCTGAACGAAAAACTGTCCGGCGTTGCGCTGACAGCCGCCGAGAAATCCGCCGAGATTTCCAGCAAATGGCAAAAAGAAACACTGTCCAAGCTGGCAGAAATGTCCAAAGCCAAGTCCGAGCCTGCTGACTATGCAAAAGCAATGACAGATTTCACATCTGCATCTGCCGAAGTCGCAGCCGAGCACATGGCCGCATTCGCCGAAATCGCAAAATCCGTTCAAGCGGATACAGTTGAACTGATGATGGCCGCGGGCAAAGACATGTCCGCAGAAGCAACAGCAGCCGTTCAAAAGGCGACAGCTGAAGCAACAAAAGCCACGAAAAAAGCGACAGCAAAATAATTCGCCGCAAGGCAAAGACGTTTTCATGAGTGATGGGGCAGGCTTGAAAAAGTCTGCCCTTTCTTTGTTGGGAGGCTCTTTCTTTTTGAATCGCGCTCCCCTAAGCTGCGATGCAGCGCGAAATTTGGGAGGGATCCATCGTGGCCGACACAGACAAGCCTCTGCTGATCAAGCGTTACGCCAGCCGGCGACTATATAATACCGAAACAAGCGACTATGTTACGCTTGAGGATATCTCGGGGTTTATCCGGGATGGGCGCGAAGTTCAGATTATGGATTTGAAATCCGGCGACGATCTGACCCGTCAATATCTTTTGCAGATCATTGCAGACCACGAAAGCCGCGGTGAATCGGTTTTGCCCGTTGATGTGCTGAACGATCTGGTGCGCAGCTATATGTCACCGGGCGCAAGCGTTGTGCCACAGTTTTTGAAAGCGTCCTTTGATATGCTGCGCGACGGCCAGTCGCGGGTGTTGGAGAACATGAACACCATCAACCCGATGTCGAAAATGCCGGGGTTTGATGTCATGCAGGCGCAGCAAGAAGCATTCATGAAAGCCATGACAGGAAATATGCCCGCCGCCTGGCCGGGCATGACCAAGCCCGAGGCCGAGACAGCGGCGAAAGCGGATAAGTCCGACAAAAACCAAGACGAGAGTCTGGACGCGATCAAGCAGCAATTGGCCGAATTGCAGGACAAGCTTTCCAAGCTCAAGTGATCCAGCGGCCGCACTGACGTGCGATTGTTTTATGTGATCCAGATGATGCCTGAGCCCACCCCGTTTACTGGGTGGGCTTTTTCGCATGTGTCGGATGCCTCCGGCGGGAGTTTATCTGGCAAAATGAAAGTGCTGGGTTAAGCAGCCTTGGTGCCTGCGGCGGCTTGAACAGCGCCAAGAAGAACGTTGATTACGGCGTCAAGATCGCTGAGTTCAAGGTGCACGGGCAGGCGCACATCGCAGGCGGTCATCAGCATTTTGCGGGTTTGCGGCAAGTCGGGCAGGTTTTCGATAAATTGCCAGTTCCAGAAGGCGCGGGCGTTGTCGGTGCTTTGGCCGAAGACCTGAACCTTGACCCCTGCCGCGGCACTGGCGTCGGCGAAAGTGCGGGTCGCCTCATCGTCTAGTCCTGCCATATTAAACTGGATCGAATCCGGTGCCCGGGTTTCTGCGGCCAGTGGGGCAGGGACATTGATATACGGCGATGCGTTCAGTTTGGCGGCGACATAATCGTGGTTGCGCAGCCCATCGGCGACGCGGCGGGGCAGTTCCGCCAATTGCGGGCGTACGAGCGCGGCGGACAGGTTGCCCAGGCGCAAGTTGTACAGGGGTAGTTTGTTTTGCCAGCGCGCACAGGCGTCAGCGATGCTGGGATGTTTCTTCCAGTTATGTTCATAGGCACCAGACATGATGATTGCGCGGGCGATCAGGTCGGCATCATCGGTAATCATGATCCCGCCTTCACCGGCATTGATCATCTTGTAGGATTGGAAGGAAAAGCAGCCGATTTTGCCAATCGTGCCAATTTTCTTGCCGTGCCAAAGCGTGCCAAGCGAATGCGCCGCGTCTTCGATGACAGGGATGTTTGCCGCGTCACACAGGGCCATAATGGCATCCATGTCAGATGTATGGCCGCGCATATGGCTGATAATAACGGCATCAACGGTGGGCAGCTTGGCTTCGAAGTCATTGATATCGATACGGTAGTTATCACCGACCTCACAGAGTACCGGCTGGCAGTTGGCGTGGATCACAGAGGATGGCACCGCTGCAAAGGTAAACCCGGGGATCAACACGCGTGCGTCTTTTGGCAGGTCCAGCGCCATGAGCGACAGGAATAGTGCAGCCGAGCAGGAAGACACCGCAAGGGCGTAGCGGCTACCCATCATCTGGGCGAATTCAGCCTCGAGCAGGGAGACAGGGGCATCGCTGGCAGCCGTATAGCGAAACAGGTCGCCGCTTTGCAAAAGCCGTTCAATCTCGGCGCGGGCCGCGTCTGGGATCGCTTCGGCGCGGTGCATATCTGGCAGGGACATATTTCAAAATCCTGAATATTGGTTTTCAGAATGGTAAAACAAGCCTTCGCAATCGCCAAGCTATTTCAGGCGCGTGAAACGTTAAATATTTGTGACTACACCCCGAGCCTGTCGCGCAGGCTGTACCAGCTCATCGCGAGGGCGAGCAAAGGTGTGCGCATCGCCGCCCCGCCGGGAAAGGGGTTGGTGGGGATGCTGCGCATCACATCAAACCCGTCACTGTCGCCGATAATCGCGCGGGCCATCAGTTGCCCGGCGTGGGTTGCAGTGCCGACACCGTGGCCGGAGTATCCCGATGCCGACAGGATGTTGGATGCGACGCGGGCAAGATAGGGCAGACGTTTCATGGTGATGGCAAGGGTGCCGCCCCACGCGTAGTCTATCGCCGCGTCTTTGAGCTGCGGAAACACGACGGACATGGGCGCACGCACCTTGGCAGCAATGTCGCGCGGGAACTTGTAACCATAGCTTTCACCACCGCCAAACAAAAGCCGCCCATCGTGGCTAAGCCTAAAGTAATTCACGACAAAGCGGCTGTCGGCCACGGCAACATCGCGGGGCAGCACATCGCGGATGCGGTCGCCCAAGGGTTCAGTGGCCACGATAAAGTTGTTGATCGGCATCACGCGCGCGGCAACCTTGCGGTTCAATCCGCCCATATACCCGTTGCAGGCCAGCACGGCATGACCGGCTGTGACGCGCCCGCCGTCGGTTTGAACAACAACCTTCGCGCCTTCTTGGATGTTGTGCACGGCAGAGCCTTCGTAGATCCGAACGCCTGCCTTTTGCGCCGCCCGCGCCAACCCCAGTGCAAGGTTGAGAGGGTGCAGATGCGCAGCACCCATATCAAGAATACCGCCCTTGTAATCGGGGGAGGGACATACCGATTGCAGGGCGTCGTGGTCCAGCACCTCGATCTGGTCATAGCCATAGCGGCTTTGCAGATGGCCGGCATAGTCGTGCAAATGGCGCAGATCACCGGCCGAGGATGCCGTCCAGGCAACGCCCGGCTTCAGGTGGCAGTCGATGTCATGCTCGGCAATCAGGCTTTTGACCAATGCTTTTGCATCTTCACCCAAATCCCACAGCCTGCGCGCGTGATCCACGCCCAGCATCTTTTCCAACCCATCCTGTTCGACCCGCTGACCACCGCCCAACTGGCCGCCGTTACGTCCGGACGCACCGAACCCCACGCGTTGCGCATCCAGCAAAACGACATCGCGGCCCGCCTGGGCCAGATGCAGGGCTGCAGACAGGCCGGTATAACCGCCCCCGACCACGCAAACATCTGCCTTTATGTCACCGTTAAGGGGGGCGAAACTCTCGGTCGGGGTGGCCGTTGCAGCATACCAGCTGCGCGGATAAGCACCCTTTTCGTCATTTGCATAAAGCAGGTTCATCGCAAAAAGGGCTCCTGTCCCGGCTTCCAAATGGTTTTAAATCCTCGCCGAAGGCATCCGCGATCGGCGGCCGGATCAAACGTTCATCAATAGGTGCTCGCGTTCCCAAGGCGAGATAACCTGCAGGAACTCATCATATTCAGCGCGTTTGACGATGGCATAAACCCGGGCGAAATCGGGGCCCAGAACATCGTGCAGACTGGTGGCTTCCTCGAACAAATCCAGCGCGGAACCCAGAACTTGGGGGATGTCACCCTCGCCTTCATAGGCATCGCCCTTGAATTCGGGCTTGGGTTTTTTCTTGTCCATCAGGCCCAGATAGCCACATGCAAGCGATGCGGCGATGCCCAGATAGGGGTTACAATCCATCCCGGCCAACCGGTTTTCAACCCGGCGCGAATTCGGCTTGGACAGGGGCACACGAATGCCCGTGGTGCGGTTATCGCGGCCCCATTCCAGATTGATTGGTGCTGCGTGGTCTTTGACGTAGCGGCGATAGCTGTTCACATAGGGGGCCAACACGGCCAGCGCGTCTGGCATATGGTTTTGCATACCAGCGATAAAGTGGAAAAACGCGTCGGTTTCTCCGCCTTCTGCGTCGGAAAAGATGTTCTGGCCGGTTTCAATATCAAGCACCGAATGGTGCATATGCATGGCGCTGCCGGGCTCGTCCTCGATCGGCTTGGCCATAAAGGTGGCATAGCAATCGTGGCGCAGGGCGGCTTCACGGATCAGACGTTTGAAATAGAACACTTCGTCCGCCAGCCGGACCGGGTCACCATGGATCAGGTTGATCTCAAGCTGGCCTGCTCCGCCTTCTTGGGTGATGCCGTCAATCTCAAACCCTTGGGCCTCGGCAAAGTCATAGATGTCGTCGATCACCGGGCCAAATTCATCCACGGCGGTCATCGAATAGGCTTGGCGTGCGGCGGCGGGTCGGCCAGAACGCCCCATCATCGGTTTGATCGCATGGGCCGGGTCCAGATTGCGCGCGACCAGATAGAATTCCATTTCCGGTGCTACAACAGGTTCCCACCCTTGCTGACGATACAGTTCGACGACGCGTTTCAACACGTTGCGTGGGGAATATTGCACCGGCTCGCCATCGCGATCATAGGCGTCGTGGATCACCTGAAGCGTCCAGTCCGCCGTCCAGGGTGCGGCGGTGGCTGTTGCCATATCGGGCCGCAGGATCATGTCTTTTTCGATGAACCCGTCGGCACCCGCTGCTTCGCCCCATTCACCGGTGATGGTCTGGTAAAAGATGCTGTCGGGCAGGTGGAAATATTCCTGACGCTCGAACTTCTTGGCGGGCACCGCTTTGCCTCGGGCGATGCCGGGCAGGTCGGGAATGATGCATTCGACTTCATCCAGTCGTTTACCTGACAGGTAATCTCGGGCGGCTTCGGGCAGGTCGTCAATCCAGTCGGACATTAGGGTCTCTCTTTCTTGAAGAAATCGGCAATATAAGCCGCAATATCAGCGTTGTTGGTAGGGGCATCCAGCCGCGTGGTGGCCGCGGCAAGTCGGTCATCGGGCACGACGCCTTTGCCGCGGGTGCGGATCAGCCCGTCGATGAAATCGGCGCTGAATTCGGGATGGGGTTGGATCGTCCAGATCTGATCATCATACAGCAGCGCGGCATTGGCACAAAAATCCGATGAACCGACGACTTTGGCCCCTTTGGGCAGGGCGGTGACCTGATCCTGATGCCATGCGTTCAACGCCATCGGTTGGCCGTTAACTGTATATTCCGTACGCCCGACCGACCAGCCGCCGCCGAATTTTTCGACCTTACCGCCAAGCGCTTGGGCGATGATTTGGTGGCCAAAGCAAATGCCAACCAAGGGGCGGCCCGTTTCGCGAATGGCCAGAATCAACTGTTCCAGTTGGGGGATCCAGTCGTGATCTTCGTAGGCACCGAACTTGGATCCGGTGATCAGCCAAGCATCGGCATCCACGGCCGAGGCGGGGAATTCGCCATCCACAACCGACCAAATCTGAAAGTCGAAATCATGCCCGCCCAGCAGTTTGGTGAACATTTCGCCGTAATCGCCCAACTGGTCTTTCATGTTGTCGGGGGAGTGGCCGGTTTGAAGAATGCCGATTTTCATCACATTGCCCTTATACGGTCTCGAGATAGATCTCGACCTGTTCTTGTGGGGTAAGCTCTTGCATGTAGTGCAGCTCTTGGCGTTTCGTCAGAACAAAATTGCGGATCAGTTCGGGGGCGAAAATGCGCGCTACCTCGGGCGACGCTTCGAACGCATCAATCGCGGTTTTCCAGTCGTCGGGGATTTGCGGCAGATCGGCGGCATAGGCGTTGCCGGTAATCGGGGGGGGCGGGTCAATCGCGTCTTCGATCCCGTTCATCGCCGCACCCAAGACGGCTGCCAGCATCAGATAGGGGTTCACATCGCCGCCCGATACACGGTGTTCAATCCGCCGTGCCTTGTGGCTGCCGGATGGTACGCGGATCGACGAGGTGCGGTTTTCATAGGCCCAGGAAATACCCGTCGGGGCGTGGGCACCCGGCACCATCCGGTCAAAGCTGTTGGCGTGGGGCGCGAAAATCAACGCAGAGCCGGCCATCGCATTCATGCAGCCTGCAATAGCGTGGCGCATGATCGCTGTCCCGTCAGGGCCACCATCGTCAAAGACGTTGTTGCCGTTTTTATCCAGCACTGAAAAATGCGTGTGCAGGCCGGAACCGGGGTAATCCTCATAGGGTTTCGCCATAAAACTGGCGGCAAATCCGTGGCGGCGGGCAAGGCCCTTGACCAACATCTTGAAGAACCATGCATCATCGGCGGCGCGCAGGGCGTCGTCGCAATGCATCAGGTTGATCTCGAACTGGCCCAATCCGGCCTCTGAGATGGCGGTATCTGCGGGAATGTCCATTTCTTCACAGGCGTCATAGAGGTCGGTAAAGAATTCATCGAACTGGTCCAGCGCACGGATCGACAGGGTTTCCGCCGCTTTCCGCCGTTTGCCCGATCGTGGCGAGACAGGAACCTGCAGCTTGCGGCCCGAATCGTCGATCAGAAAAAACTCAAGCTCGACCGCGCAAACGGGCGTCAGGCCACGATCCTTGAAACGGTCCAAGACGGCGCGCAGCGCATGGCGCGGATCGCCGGGGTAGGGCGTGCCATCCTCGCGGAACATCCAGATCGGCAATAGGGCCGAGGGGGAATCAAGCCACGGCATCGGCAGAAAGCCCCGTTCGGTGGGGAATAACACCCCGTCGGCATCGCCGGATTCGAACACCAGCGGGCTGTCGTCGATGTCTTCGCCCCAGATATCAAGGTTCAGGACAGACACGGGGAAACGTGTACCATCCTCGACGATTTTATCCGCGAAACGCGTGGGGATGCGTTTACCGCGGGCCTGACCGTTCAGGTCAGCGGCGGCCACACGGATTGTGCGGACCTGAGGATGTTTACGGAGCCAATTTTTCATAACGCACCTTGTAAGCGGCGGGCATGAAACGGGGTCTTCAAGTAGCGAAACCCGGGGTCGGCGCCCACGCGCCAAATAATTTGATCAAAAGATGGATACTACCGTATCAGATTAGGACGCAAGCGAATTTTCCGAATTTGCGTTTGCGGCAGGTGCTTGTTCAGGCGGCGATTTATCAGACCGAACACGCCAATAATGACCAGTGTCAGCATGACGAAATACATCGCCAATATCGGATAGGGGATAAACGGGTTGAATGTTTTGTCCGCGAAATAGCTGGCATAGTACAGCGCATCGCCCCGTTGTTGCAGCGCCGGGAACCCTGTGAAGAACACCAAAGTTGTGGCGTGAAACAGGAAAATAGCCTCGTTTGTATAGGCAGGCCACGCCAGACGCAGCATGGTGGGCCAGATCACGCGCTTGAACCGGTGCCATCCAGAAAGGCCGTAAGCGTCCGCCGCTTCGGTGTCGCCCTTGGGGATGGATTGCAGAGCGCCATAGAAGATTTCGGCGGAATAGGCAGAGGTGTTAAAGAACAAAACCACCAGTGCCCCCAGCCAAGCTGAGGTAAAAGCATCAAAAAACGGATGCACAGATTTTAAGCTAAGGAACAAAAAATAGCCAAAGAAGAACTGGATAAACAGCGGCGAGCCACGGAAAAGGAAGATGAACCATTCCGCAGGTTTGCGCAGCCACGGGTTTGGGTTGGCCTTGGCCACCGCAAGGGCAGTCGCCAGCAGAAAGCCCGAGACCAGCGCGAAGAACCCGAAATAGACGTTCCAGATCATGCCCGACCCGATCAGGGTGAATTGATCACACAGCGTAAAATCACTGCGCGGCAACAGCCGTTCGCCAATGCCAAGCGACCGCAATCCGTAGGCTTGGACAGTTTCCCAGCAGGTCATGTCAGCGCCTTTCGCTGGGCTTCGCCGCCCGCTGTGGCCTGCCCGTGTGTCAGCCGCCGCATGATGCGGTCCAGCGCAATTTCAGACAGGCGCGTAAAGCAAAGGTAGAACACCAGCAGCGCCAGAAAATACCACATCCGCCAATCGGGGTGCGGATAATCGGTAAAGCGCGGCGTTTTGGCCCCGCCCAGATCACGCGCCCAATAGACGATGTCTTCGACGCCCAGCAGGAACAACAGCGGCGTGGCCTTGATCAGCACCATCCACAGGTTGCCCAGACCGGGCAGGGCATACACCCACATTTGCGGCACCAACACGCGCCAAAAGGTCTGGCGGGGCGACATGCCGTAGGCTTCGGCTGTTTCAAGCTGGGCCCGGGGGACGGCGCGCATGGCACCATAAAGCACGTTGGCCGCAAAGGCCCCGAACACGATGGCAAAGGTCAGAACGGCCAGCGAAAACCCATAGGCTTCGTGGATCCATTGTGGCGAATTCCCAAGCGGCACTTTAGCCGCCTGACATACGATAAAATCACTGCCCTGCCGGATCGGTTCGTCCCAATCGGGGCATTTGATTTTGTGACGCAGGTATTCGATGCCCTGATCCAGGGCGATCACAAAGAACAGAAAGAATGCAATATCAGGCACGCCGCGCACAATGGCGATATAGCCTCGGCCCAGCCATGACAGCGGCAACACGCGCGACCGCGCAGCCATCGCCCCGCCAAAGCCAAAGATCATTGCCGCCGGTGCCGTCACGGCCAGCAACAACAGCACGGTGCCAAAGGCCCCGTAGAACGCCAGATGCTTGCCCGTGGTCAGGTAGCAGATGAGCCAGGACAGGCCAGATAGCGTTTCAGGATCGGTACAGGCAAAAATAACGAGATGTCCCCGGTGGCAGCGCCCTTAATGGGCGTCTTGAATATGGGAAAAGGGGCGGGTGTGACGCCGCCCCCCTAAGATCAGATGTTCGCGATCAGAAGGTTTTCGAACCTTCGCCGAACCATTTGATGATCAGCTTGTTCAGGCTGCCATCGTCCTTCATGGACTGGATCGCGGCGTTGAATTTCTCTTTCAGCTCGGTGTCGCTTTCGCGCAGGCCAAGGCCGATGCCGCCGCCCAATGGCACGTCGTCGCCAACAAACACCAGCTCGCCGCCGGATTCTTCGACGGTGGGGGCCAATGCGTCTTTGTCAGCAAATACTGCGTCGGCTTCGCCATTGTTCACGGCTGCAACGGTTTCGTCATATGTCGCGAATTCCAGCAAAGTCGCACCGGATTCGGCAACATGACCCGCTTGGATCGTGCTGGTTTGTGCTGCAACAACACCGCCTGCGATGTCTGCACCTTCAGATTTCGCCACATAGGCCGAGGCCGCTGGCGGGAAGTAGTTCTGTGTGAAATCGATGACTTCTTCACGCTCATCAGTGATGCTCATGCCAGCAATGATCGTGTCATAGTTGCCGGATGTCAGGTTCGGGATGATGCTGTCCCATTCGTTTGTGACCCATTCACACGTCAGTTCAGCGCGTGCGCACAGCTCGTCGCCGACTTCGCGCTCGAAACCGTCAACTTCGCCCGCATCGTTGAGGAAGTTATAGGGAGGGTATGCACCCTCGGTCCCCATGCGGATTGTTTTGCCGTGGCTGTCTGCCAGTGCGAAACCGGTGCTCAGCGCGACGGCGGCTGTCGCCAAAAGTAGTTTCTTCATTTTGTAGTCTCCCAACGTTTTTTGTTGATATTACGACACGTGACCTGCTGACAGGAATCCACGCAGACGTTCCGATTTTGGTGCACCAAACAGTTGGTCCGGTGCCCCTTGTTCTTCGATCAGCCCTTGGTGCAGGAACACGACATGGTCGGACACATCAGCGGCCAGCTTCATGTCATGGGTCACGATCAGCATCGTGCGCCCCTCGGTTGCCAGATCTTTGATAACTTTGATAACTTCTTGCTCCAGCTCGGGGTCCAGCGCCGACGTGGGTTCGTCGAACAACAGGGCCTCGGGCTCCATGCACAGGGCGCGGGCGATGGCCGCACGCTGTTGCTGGCCGCCGGACAGCTGGGCGGGATAGACGTCGCATTTGTCGCCAATGCCGACCTTGTCCAGATAGGCGCGGGCCGATTTTTCGACCTCGGCGCGATCGCGGCGCAGGACGGTCAGTGGGGCCTCCATCACGTTTTGAAGGATCGTCATATGGGCCCACAGATTGAACTGTTGAAACACCATCGACAGATTGGTGCGAATGCGCAGCACCTGTTTTGGGTCGGCGGGGCGGCGGTTATGGTCGTGGCCCTTCCACGTTACCGGTTCCCCGTTAAAGATCAGATCGCCTTGCTGGCTGTCCTCAAGCAGATTGCAGCAGCGCAGCAGCGTCGATTTACCAGACCCCGACGACCCGATCAGTGAAATCACATGCCCCTTGGGTGCCGTCATCGACACACCTTTCAGCACCTCCAAAGCGCCATAGGCTTTGTGCAGGTTTCTGATCTCAATCACAGGGGGCTGTTGGGTCACGAGGCATCCTTGTTGCGCTGGCTCAAGCGATTAAAGGTTATTCTAAGGGGCGTTTGCAATCTAGAACTTGGTTTTTGCCTAAATAAAAGGCATTGACCCGGCGTAATAAGGGAGAAATGCGGCTAAATTAGCCGCGCTCTTCGATCCGCTGACGGGCCATGGCGCTGTCGGTGTCGGTCACGCCCAAAAGATTGGTCACCAACCGCAACAGCGCGTTTTCTTCGTCAGAGCGGGTGCCGTCAGCCAGCACGACTTCCCACAAGGCCTCGATCACGCCAAGGCGCGCGTCATAGGGCACTGCGTCTTTGATGGCGCGGGTGAAGCGGACGGTATCGGGGGCTTCGGCTTCAAGCTGTTCTGCGTCGGCGCGCAGGGATTTTACGCCAGTAGAATCAAGGCCGTAACGCTTGGCTGTGATCTGATCGATGCGGGCCTTTTCGGCCGGGGCGTATTCGTTATCCGACTTGGCGATGCGCACCAAAAGGGCGGTCAAAGCCAGACGCGCATCGGCATCGGGCATTTGTGCGGGTTCAGGCTGTGTCAGCCGTTTTAGAAAATCTGCAAACATGGGTGTGATATAGAGCCGCTGCGCGCAAAGGCCAAGCTCACAATGCCTTGAGCGCGGTTTCGCGGGCCGCTGCCATGTCCTGATCCGTCAGACCAAGGGCAGTTTCGATGGCAAGCAGTTGAATTTCTTCGCTTTCGCCGCGTCCGCCATCGGCCAGCGCCACCGACCACATCGCATCGCCAAGCGCCTTGCGGTCCGCATAGGGGACTTCTTCGCGTAGGATGGTGGCGAATTCGGGGGTGCCGGGGGCATGGCGTTCCAACGCTTCGCAGGTGGCGCGCAGCTTGGCGGCCTCAAGCGGCTTGAGGTTGAATGTCCGCGCAAGGATACGGTCGATCTGGCTTACTTCGGCCACTTGGTAGCTTTTATCGGCAAAGGCCACGCGCACCAAAAGCGCCCCCAAAGCCAACTGCGGCGTGGGTTGGGGCAGGGGTTTTGGGTCAGGTTTGCGACGTGGGAACAGGCGTTCAAACATGGGCTCTCACTAGATGATTTCTTACAGCGTATTTAACACTGATTATGGCAATCTGTTCCGAAAGAAACAGCGATGCTATGTGACTGATGTATAAAGGACGCAGCGCCTAAGCGTCGTAGCCTTCGATGATAACCAGCGTGCCGTCTGACACGGTTGAACGGATGTCTTTGGCGGCTTGATAGTCGGCGCTTTCATAACAGGCGACGGCATCTGCAAGGCTGGGAAATTCGATCACCACGATGCGGGACCGCGAGGTGCCTTCGCGCACATCGGCTGGGGCACCACGCACCAGAAACCGGGCACCGAAATCTGAAAATGGTTTCGCATTGGCCGCGCGGTATTGATCGTAAACGGCGGCGTCACGCACTTCGACATTGGCGATCCAGTATCCTTTGGGCATCGTTTTTCCTTATCTTGGCAAAGATTTGAATTTCCCGGCCAGCTTAGCGGCTTCTTCTTTCAGGCCAAAGGGCGGATTGATCACGAACATCCCCGATCCGATCATGCCGTGACCCGGACGGGCCGGGGCGAATCCCACTTCGTGACGCAGGGCTTCAGGATGCGCGCCCATCAGCGCGCTGAGCATCGGCTGGTGCAGTTTCGACGTCAGGATCGGATACCAAAGGGCGATCACACCGACGTTCCACGCCTTGGCCAGCTTGCCAATGTGGCGGGGGATATCAACGTAGTCGGTCTTGATCTCGAAGCTGGGGTCGATCAGCATGATCCCGCGCCGCGGGGTGGGCGGCGTCAGGGCAAAGGCCATGTCAAACCCGTCGCTGTGATGGCATTTCACATTATAGGGCGACATCGCCAGATCAAGCGCGCTGAATTCACCGGGGTGAAGATCAGCCAGATGGATATTATCGGTGTCGCGCAGCAATTTGGCAGCAATCAACGGCGAGCCGGGATAGGAATTCGGCCCGTGATCCTGCGCAACAGCATCCAGCACGCGGGTATAGGGATGATTTTTGCCGAACCATCCATGCGCCCGCCCGATGCCCTGCACGGCCTCGCCAGTCTTGAGGGCGGCAGTATCCGACAGATCATAAAGCGCGCGACCCGCATGGGTTTCCATATAGGTCAGCGGCTTTTCCTTGCGGGTCATATAGTCCAACATCCACGCAAGCAGGCTGTGCTTATGCACGTCGGCCAGATTGCCCGCATGGTAGATATGTTGATAGCTCAGCATGAGGGGCCGCCTTTGATAGGGTTAGACGAGCCGCGAAATCTCTTTGGCTGCGCGGACAAAATCCTTGAACAAGGGGTGCGGATCGAACGGCTTGGACTTAAGCTCGGGGTGGAACTGCACGCCGATGAACCACGGATGATCCGCCCATTCAACAATCTCTGGCAGCTTGCCATCAGGGGACATGCCCGAAAACACCAGGCCGGCTTTCTCAAGCTTTTCACGGTAGGCCGTGTCGACCTCATAGCGGTGGCGGTGGCGTTCATCAATTGACGTTTTGCCGTAGATTTTGGCCACATGTGACCCTTCTTTCAGCGTCGCGTCATAGGCCCCCAAACGCATGGTTCCGCCTTTATCATCGCCGACTTTACGCTCGACCTTGTGATTGCCCTGCACCCATTCCTTGAGGTGATAAACAACCGGTTCGAAACGCTTTTTGCCGGTGGATTCGTGATCGAATTCCTCGGAGCCGGCGGTGGCCAGACCTGCAACATTCCGCGCGGCCTCGATCACGGCCATTTGCATGCCCAGACAGATGCCCAGATAGGGAACCTTGTGCTCGCGTGCGTATTGCGCAGCCTTGATTTTGCCCTCGGTGCCGCGTTCGCCAAAGCCACCGGGCACAAGGATCGCGTGATAGCCTTCGAGATAGGGGGCGACGTCTTCGGCCTTGTCGAACACCTCGGCGTCGACCCATTCAACCTTGACCTTGACGCGGTTGGCCATGCCACCATGGGTCAGCGCCTCGGCGATGGATTTATAGGCGTCTTCAAGCTGGGTGTATTTGCCGACGATGGCGATGGTTACTTCGCCTTCGGGGTTGTGAACGCGGTCGGATACATCGCGCCACACAGTCAAATCAGGCTTGGGCGCAGGCGAGATTTGGAACGCGTCCAGCACGGCCTGATCCAACCCTTGGGCGTGATAGGCAAGCGGCGCATCGTAAATGGTTTTCAAGTCATAGGCTGCCACAACGGCGTCTTTGCGCACGTTACAGAACAGGGCGATTTTTTCGCGTTCTTTTTCGGGGATCGGATGTTCGGACCGGCATACCAGAATGTCCGGCGCGATCCCGATGCTTTGCAGCTCTTTAACCGAGTGCTGGGTGGGCTTGGTCTTCAACTCTCCGCTGGCGGCCAGATAGGGCAGCAGGGTGAGATGCATAAAGATACACTGGCCGCGCGGCTTGTCATGGCTGAACTGGCGGATCGCTTCAAAGAAGGGCAAGCCTTCGATGTCGCCCACGGTGCCGCCGATCTCGCAGAGCATGAAATCGACCTCGTCATCACCGACATGCAAGAAATCTTTGATTTCGTTGGTGACGTGGGGAATGACCTGAATGGTTTTGCCCAGATAATCGCCGCGGCGCTCTTTCTCGAGGACTGTAGAATAGACACGGCCCGAACTGATCGAATCCGTCTTGCGCGCCGCCACGCCAGTGAAGCGTTCGTAATGGCCCAGATCAAGGTCGGTCTCTGCGCCGTCGTCGGTCACGAATACTTCGCCATGTTCAAAGGGGGACATCGTGCCGGGATCGACGTTCAGGTAAGGATCAAGCTTGCGCAGGCGTACCGAAAAGCCGCGCGCTTGCAGCAATGCGCCCAAAGCGGCTGATGCCAGCCCTTTGCCAAGGCTGGAAACCACACCGCCCGTGATGAAAATATAGCGTGCCATGTGATCGAAGACCCCCGTGAAGTTCAAATTTGATGTGGCAAAAGCCAGCCAAATGAGCTGCGGAAAACCGCAGCACCACGGGACTAAAGCCTAACAGAATTATGGTGGATAAGGCAAGGCCAAGTCGCAACATCCTGTTGCGAATCTTGGCCTGACCTCAAGCTGTTGTGGAAACTGGATTAATCCGCTGTTGGAACCTGCGGCGTGTTGTCTGCCGGTGTTGGTGGCAGCAAGCTGTCGCTGTCTGGCAGCACTGGCGCTTCGTTTAGCGCAGGCGGTGTGGCACCGAGACGGTCAATCACGGATGATCCTGCGGATTTTTCTGCCGCGATGATGGTCAGCGTGATTGAGGTGATGATGAAAAGCGTGGCCAATACCCAAGTGATCTTGCCCATGGCCGTTGCGGCGGATCTGCCAGAGACCGCACCGCCGCCTCCGCCGCCCATACCAAGGCCGCCGCCTTCGGACCGTTGTAGCAAGACAACGGCAATCAGGCCGAGGGCCAGAATGAGATGGACGATCAGGACAACGTTTTCCATGAGTACCTACGGGCTTTGGTTCTAACTTTGCAGGTATCTAGGCATGTTTGCCCATGGGGGCAAGTAAGGATTGGCCCGCGCGGCGCGGATCATGGGATGGATGGTCTTGGCGCGCTTGGCCCTGCGGCCAAGACGCCCCGTCCGCCATCCCATTCAGTTTGTGTTTATTCCTCTACGTCATCCATATCGGCTTGGCCTGATACAGCACGACGTACGATGCTCCAGCTGAGACCGATACCCAGCACAAAGCTAAGGGCCAGCAGGCCAAGCCAGACGTTGAAGTCCTTATTCTCCAAGCTGAGCATGCCATAATCAAACAGTACCCAAAGGCCTGCGCCGACAACTGCGAGAACCAGAAACATGCCGAATCCGCCGATAGAGCGCAGCGTGGCCCGCAGATAGATTACGTAGCCGATAAACAAGAGCAGCCCGAGCAGCACAGCGATGGACATGTTCATGTGCCCGTAATCACGCACCCAAGTGATGTAATTATACTGCGTCGGGTTAAAGCTGACCGTAAGCAGGGCCAAGGCGCACAGCCATCGTATGATAAAACCCATTCAGTTTGTTCCCCTGCTTCTCTGGCTTTCAAATATCCTCGCCGAAGGCATAAAAGTCTATGGGTGGTCCAAAAGATTTCGCCGTTGGCGAGGATATTTTCGAGCCAGAGAAGCCAAGATGTCATTTTGCAGTTTCGGTTCGGTGCGCGCGCGGCTATACCGACGCGGGTTTGCACCGTTAAAGGAATATCATCATGGCCAATGTTGTTGTCGTAGGCGCTCAGTGGGGCGATGAAGGAAAAGGCAAAATTGTCGACTGGCTGAGCGAGCGCGCCGATGTGATCGCGCGGTTTCAGGGCGGGCATAATGCCGGGCACACGCTGGTCATTGACGGCAAGGTGTTTAAGCTGAGCTTGCTGCCATCGGGAATTGTGCGTGGCGGAAAGCTGTCGGTCATTGGCAATGGTGTTGTTTTGGATCCATGGCATTTGGTCAAAGAGATCGCGATTTTGCGCGAGCAGGGCGTGGAGATCACCCCTGAGACATTGATGATTGCCGAGAATACGCCGCTGATCCTGCCCATTCATGGAGAGCTTGACCGCGCCAGAGAAGACCAGACCAGCGTTGCCAAGATCGGCACAACGGGTCGCGGTATCGGGCCGGCATATGAGGATAAAGTCGGTCGTCGGTCGGTTCGGGTTGCCGATCTGGCTGATGATGCCACGCTTGAGCTGCGTGTAGACCGGGCGTTGGTGCATCATGATGCGTTGCGTCGTGGGCTGGGGCTTGAGCCGATTGACCGCGATGCGTTGCTTGCGGCCCTGCGCGAAATCGCGCCATCGGTGTTGGAATATGCTGCACCGGTTTGGAAAGTGCTGAATGAACAGCGCAAAGCCGGCAAGCGGATCTTGTTCGAGGGCGCGCAGGGCGCGTTGCTGGACATTGATTTTGGGACATATCCCTTTGTGACGTCGTCGAATGTGATTGCCGGTCAGGCGGCAACCGGTACCGGGATCGGGCCGGGGTCTATCGATTTCGTCTTGGGAATCGTCAAAGCCTATACCACCCGTGTTGGCGAGGGGCCGTTTCCTGCGGAATTGCATGACGCGGATGGTCAGCGGTTGGGCGAGCGGGGCCATGAATTTGGCACCGTAACCGGGCGCAAACGCCGCTGTGGTTGGTTTGACGCGGTTCTTGTGCGCCAGACATGTGCAACATCCGGTGTGAACGGAATCGCCTTTACCAAGCTGGACGTGCTTGACGGATTTGAGACGCTCAAGATTTGTACGGGCTATGAACTGGACGGCGCTATGCTGGAGTATTTGCCAACAGCGGCAGATCAACAGGCGCGGTGCACGCCCGTTTATGAGGAAATGCCGGGATGGTCCGAATCGACCGAAGGGGCGCGCAGCTGGGCGGATTTGCCTGCCAATGCGATCAAATACGTGCGCCGGGTTGAAGAGCTGATCGGCTGTCCGGTTGCGTTGCTATCGACCTCGCCTGAGCGCGAAGACACGATTTTGGTGACGGACCCCTTCGCCGATTAGGTTTGACTTTGGGCGCTGCGACATCCGCTGACGGGATGTGCCGCGCAACAGGAGAGTGGCAATGGCATTGAGTTACAAGGCACGGCGTCGCTGGTCGCTGGTTATTTTATTGGTTGGTTTGCCCGCCTATATTATTGCCGCGGTTGTTGTGATCGGTCAGTTTGACCGGCCGCCCTTCTGGATCGAACTTGCGATCTATGTGGGCCTTGGCATTGTCTGGGCGATACCGTTCAGGTTCATGTTCAAGGGGATCGGCCAGGCCGACCCCGAAAATACCGACAGTTAGAAATAGAAAACGGCCCCTGATGCGGGGCCGTTTTTTAGTTCAGGCAGGGGCCGCGGTGTTTAGCCGACGGCGCGTTCTTCTGGTTGATAGCCGATGTCGTTGGACGCTTTGAAGCGGCCGCCATCCAGCTTGATCAACTTACCGGAGCGCAGCAGCTGCCCAAAGGCGCGCAGGCCCTCTTCGCGGCTAAAGTCGCTTTGTTCTACCTGACGCAGGGTTTGCATCAGCTGTGGTCTTGAGAACTGATCGACCCCTTCGACAAAGGACAGGTAGGCGGCAGCGGCTTCCAACAGCTCGGATAGTGTTTCGGCACCCATGTCGGATGCGAATTCGGTAAACCCACCATCAACCGGTGCAGTGGTGGCTGGTGTCGGGACCACGGCGGCCACACGGCGCGGGCGCACCGGGTCTGTGGTCGGTTTGACATAATTGATGTCGATCCGCTGCTCTGCCACCAGTTTCAACGGGGCGGGGCGTGGTTCGGTTGGGCGGTCTGTACGGGCGGCGCTGCTGGCGGGGCGGCGCGGTTTAACCACCTCGGCCAGATCGCTGCGGTATGCTGTGCCATCGTCTTGGCCCGTGTCGGTGTTTCCCATAGCCATGTCGGCTTTTTTGGCGGCAACGGCAGCCCGCAGATGGGCAATGGCGTCGCGGCGCACTGTGCCTTCTGGATCGTCCATTTGGTTGTCGGTTTCGGCCAAAAGGCGGCTCATGTCAGCGCCTTGTCCGTCATCCAGCGACGGCAACGTGCGGCGTGGTTCGGCATCCAGCTCTTTTTCTGCCACGGCTACGTCGTCAGCGGCTTCCGCTGCTGCGTCATCTTCTGCTGTATCCACGACGGCATCGTCATCCGCGAAATCGGCTTCGACTTCGGCCAGTTCGCGGGCCAGTTCGTCCTCTTCTTCGGCAGACAGGGAGGAACGGCTGGGGGTGTTAACGACGGTTTCAGGCAGGCGTTCTTCCATGCTGTCGGGCTGATTGGCCGCGGCTGCATTGTCGTCTTCGGTGTATTCTTCCAGATTGCCGCGGGCGATAGCATTGGCCAGATCGGCGCGCTTTACCTTGACCACACGGCCGCGTGGCGCGGTGGACGGTTCTGCGGCTGCAACGGGTGCCGGTGCCTCTTGGCTCTCGAACAGGTTTACGCTTGCCACGTCTTCTTCGGCACTGCTGTCGTCGATCGCAAAATCTTCGTCACGGGCAATGTCTTGTGTGGGCAGGTCATCGGTTCCGGTTTCCGCAAGAAGACGATTCTGCTGCACGCTGGCTGCACCCTCGTCCGCATCGGAGTTTTCGGTTTCAACGGCATCATCGGCAACCAGAGCGGTTTCGATATCGTTGATCGCATCTGCGACGAAACCGTTGCTCACGGATGTGCGGGCGGGGTTTTCGTCGGCATGTTCGTCTTCGGTATAGTCGGCATCTGCCGTATCTACATCCTGACGGGAGACGACAGACCGGATGCGCTGCAATTTGGCAGCGATGCTGCTGTTTTGCGATGCCTCGGTGGGGGCGCTTGCAGGTGTATCCGCAGCGGTCGCATCGGATTGTTCGTCAAAGAATGCCTTGATCTCGTCGTCTTGCTGACCGGGAACGATGTCGACCTCGGCCAGATCGATCTGGGGCTGCTCTTGGGCTGTCAGGTCGCTCTTTGGGGCGGCTTCTGGCAGGGTATGCAGTTTGTACGCATCGTAATATCCCGAAAGTTCGGTCGCGCGGCGCGGCGCAAAAGACGTGGCGACGTAAGATGTGTTGTCGATAGCGGGGGACGGTTGCGCATCAGGGGCAGACTGTTCCACCGGCGCTGCCGTGTCCTCGCGGGCTTTCAGGACGATCTGGCCGTCTTGCTGATAGCCGACAACTTTGCGCGACATTTCTTTCTGGGCGATATGGGCCAGCATTTCTGCGTCAGGCTGAGGAGGTTCTGCACCGAAGTACCGGTCCTCTGACGCCAGGTCGCGAAAGTACTCTGCGATGGCCTTCATTGTGCCGAATGAATCTTCGAAACCCTCTAACGTACACGAAAATGTGCCGTATGAGACCGTCAGAATTTTGTTGTTATTCATCATCTGATGCTCGTCCTCTGCCGTTTTGCAGCTTACTGTTTACCATGACGTTCAAGACTAAAGCGGTCCGAATCTGTGCCGCGCTGGGTATCATTTGGTGTCATCATTGTGACTAGGTTTCCCAAAAGGGGGTAAAAAGACATTGAAACGCCACATTGTATCCAGTTCTGATCCAATTACCCTTATAGGTGGTGGTGATGCTGAGGTCTCGCAGCTTACAGAGGCATTAAGTATCGCGCCGATATGTGTTGCCGCCGATAGTGGAGCAGAGCTGGCCCGGCGCGCGAATGTGCCGCTTAGGGCCGTAATCGGTGATATGGATTCCATCTCGGCAGATACTCTTTCGCAGATCCCCCAAGACCGGCAAATTATAGTAAGTGAACAGGAAACCACCGATTTTGACAAGGCCCTACGCTATATAGAGGCCCCACTGGTTATTGGTCTTGGCTTTCTGGGCGGGCGCATTGATCACCAGATGCACGCGTTGCACGTCTTGGCGCTGCACGCCCATCGGCCCTGTATCCTGATTGCGCAGACCGAAATTGTGTTGATTGCGCCCCCGGCAATCGCGCTGCCCGCAGAGCCGGGCGATGTGGTTTCGATCTTTCCGCTTGGTCCGGTGACGGGACGCAGTCAGGGGCTTGAGTGGCCAATCGAAGGTCTTGCGTTTGATACTTTGTCTAAAGTCGGCACATCGAACCGCGCGACAGGGCATATCATGCTTGAGATGTCAGCGCCGAATGCGGTGCTGGTGCTGCCACGCCGACTTCTTCAGCCGGCCGCCCACGCGATTGTATCTGACGCCGCCGCTGGATGGCCCCCTCGCGCAGGATAATATACAGGCCCGCGCTGATGGTGATCACGATGCCGACTGTGGCAAGTGGATCGGGTAGATCGTTAAAGACCAGAAAGCCGATCATGGTGGCAAAGGGTATTTCCAGATATTGCATGGGGGCAAGCGTCGCCGACGGCGCATAGCGCAACGACCATGTCATCAGCAGGTGCGCCAGGCTGCCCAGCAGACCGAGCGCCAGCAAAAGCGACCATTCGGCAAGGCCGGGCCTGATCATTTCAAGGGCTGTGATGTTCAGCTTGGGCCCGATCCAGACCAGCGGAAGCATCAACGCAACGGCCATGACACCACTCACAGTTTGCAAGCCAATCGGGTCTGTCTGTTTGGCGATCTTGCGGGTGACCAGCATAAAGACCGAAAAATTCGCGGCCACGAATACCGGCAAAAGCGCGGGCCAGCCGACCTCGGCAAAACTGGGCTGTACCACGAACAGTGTCCCCACGAACCCGACGATGCAGGCCATAAGCCGTCTGCTGCCGACCTCTTCTGCCAAGACATATTTGCCTAGGATCAGCATGAAGAAGGGCATTACGAACGCAATCGCGACCGCATCGGCAAGGGGCAGATAGATCAACGCCGTAAACATGGCCGCAATGCCCAAAATATGCAGCACGGTCCGCAGGAAGGTCAGCCAAAGCGTCATGCCAGACATACGCCATGTGCGTTTCGTCAGATACACAATGGGCATGAGCAAGATCACCTGAACAGCAAACCGCACCAAAACCACCTGTGCAAGCGGCACAGAGCTGCCCAGCAGTTTCGCCACGGCATCGCCGATCGGGGCTACGATGCAAAAGCCAAGCATCAGCATAATCCCAACTAAGGGTCTATCGCTATCGGTCATGGGGTATTCCAAATAATGCAAACAACTTAAAGGTGAATAATCCCGACTTCGAGTGGGATTTCAAGGTATTACTTCACATAAAACTTGGCGTGCCGGTCATATGGCGAAAAAACTAGGCAGCGGGCCGCCCCAGCAAAACGCGGTTTCGCCCTTTGTTCTTTGCAGCGTACAGTGCCTTGTCTGCCCAATCAATTGCGGACAATGAAATGTCACACCCCGTCAGATCAGCACGAGAGATCATGCACAAACCGATGCTGATCGTAACGGTAAAGGGTTCGGCGATACCCGGGATCACGAACGGGGTATGTTCGAATGTCTTGCACAACCGGTTGGCCACGGCCGTGGCGGTGGATTCCCAAGTGGCGGGCAATAACAACAAGAATTCTTCGCCGCCCATCCGCGCGACCATATCGCGGGGGCGCAGATGTGACCGCAGACGGCGCGCTGTTTCAACCAGCACAGCGTCACCGGTGGCATGGCCATATTTGTCGTTGATCCGCTTAAAGTGATCCATATCCGCCATCATCACCGCAAACGGCAGATCATCCGATTTTGCCTCGCTGGTTTGGCGGGTCATCTCGGCCAGGCCATAACGCCGGTTGTAAAGGCCCGTGAGCGGGTCAAATATCGCCTCGCGCAGGCCCAGATCAACGCTGGCCCGAATGCGGTCGATTTGCGTCTTGCGTTCCAGTAACGCGGTCAGGCGCAGGTGCAGTTCTTCTAGGTTGAAGCCCTGCGGCATCAAATCATCCGCGCCCATATCAAGTGCATTTGCCGCGACATCCGGGTCCGCCGTGGTTTGCACAACAATAATACCGCAATAACGCGTGCGCGCATTAGAGCGGATCGAGGAAATCAGGTGCATCTGGCGGGTAATCGCGGCGGGGTCACGTGTCAGTACAAGGACGAAAACATCAGGTATCCCATCGCCGGACAGCCCTTTCATAGCATCCTCGGGGGCTGCGAGTGAAATTTTATGTGGCGTGTCGCGGCGCAACTGACCTGCCCAGATGTGGTTCAGACCCTTATCCGACCCGACCAACTGAACATGGCCTGCCGCCTGAAACCGTGCAGGGGGATCGGAAAGGCCAAACACGCGGCTGGTTTCCGCACGGACGTGCCATTCTTCGTTCGCATGGTACAGGCGGATCAGGCTTCTTACCCGGCTAAGCAGCAGGGAATCGGCAAGGGGTTTGACCAATACATCGCGGGCACCGCGCGACAGGAATAACTGGCGCAGGGCCGCGCTTTCGTTTTCACCAATGGCAATGACAGGGATACGGCGGCGGCTTTGGCCGCGGGCAAGCCCGTCAAGCATCGCCGTCGCATCAGCATCAGTGAGCTGAAATGCGGTGATCACAAGGTCGGGTGGATCTTGCTTGGCTTGATCCAGTGCATCCGCAACAGAGGTTGCCTGCCGCACATCATAGAATGCCGGCCCCAGCTTGGTTTTCAGCATAATTCTATTCGTAGCGATTGGATCAACGATGAGGATCTTGCCCAGCATTTGTCTTCCTTTCCCGCGAAAAATAGACCAAAACCATAAGAGTATGGGCTCACTTGTTGACCGAATTGGTTAAAAAAGCGTTGCCAAGAAATTTCACGATGGGGAAATGTGAATGCGTAAGCAGGAAGCTGCCGAAGCCTTGGGGTTGCAAGCGTTGGCATGGTTGGTGGCCAACGAAGACTTGCTGCCGGTTTTTATGAATGCCAGCGGGGTCGGTGCCGATGATCTGCGCGCACAGGCCGCCGATCCGGGCTTTCTGGGCGCTGTTCTTGATTTTCTGATGATGGATGATGCGTGGGTGATTGCGTTTTGCGATACCATTCGGGCACCCTATGAAAGCGTAATGCAGGCCCGGCAGGCATTGCCCGGCGGCGAACAGGTGAATTGGACATGACAGCGATCAAAGGTATTCTTTTCGACAAGGATGGCACGCTGTTCGATTTCGCCACCACCTGGGAGGCATGGGCCCATGCGTTCCTGACCCGGTTGACCAACAAAGATATTGCTCGTGCGACGACAATCGGTGCGGCAATCGGGTTTGACTATAGTGCCAAAAGCTTTGCCGCTAACAGCGTTGTGATTGCGGGCACACCCAAAGATGTTGTCATGGTGCTGGATCAATACTTTCCCGAATATTCACAACAGGCACTGGTCGACCTGATCAACGAAGAGGCCGGAAATGCACCCCAGATCGAAGTGACCCCATTGGTGCCATTCCTGACCGGGCTTAGGGCGCAGGGGCTGCATCTGGGCGTGGCCACCAATGATGCTGAGGAACCGGCCTTGGCCCATCTGGACAGTGCAGGTGCGACACATCTGTTTGATTTCGTCGCCGGATTCGACAGCGGCTTTGGCGGCAAACCAGCGCCCGGGCAGTTGCTTGGCTTTGCCAAACATGTGGCACTGGATCCTGCTGCGGTTGCCATGATCGGTGACAGCACCCATGATCTGTTGGCGGCCGAGGCTGCTGGCATGCTGCGCGTCGGTGTGCTGACCGGGATGGCATCGGCCGATGATTTGGCCCCCTTTGCCGATGTGGTCTTGCCCGACATCAGCCATTTGCCAGACTGGATCAACAGCTGGAATGCGCAGCGCAGTTAGGCGGTACAGGCGCGAAAAGCGACATTTACCGTCGGTAATGGAAACGATCCCGCTGCCGGGATGATGCCTTCTGAGATCAGCTTTCAGGAGGTTGCCATGGCCGAGACCGATCCAAGACGCAGAACACGTGGCGGCGGGCGTGCGGGTGCCAAGAACCGACGCGGCACTGCTGTTATCGATCAGATGCCGTGGAATCCGCCGATCAATATTGACCGACCGACCGAACCGCTGACCCCCGAGGGGGTCGAGGCAATCCATGACGGTGCCATGCGTATTCTCGAAGAGATCGGGATCGAATTCCTGAACCACGAGGCGCTTGAAATCTTGCGCAAAGCGGGGTGCACGGTGAACGGTGAAAACGTCCGCATGGGGCGTGATTTCGTGATGGAGTGGATCGGCAAGGCACCGTCGCAGTTCACCCTCACGCCGCGTAACCCCGATCGCCAGATCACGATGGGCGGCAAGCATTTGCTGTTCGGCAACGTATCGTCGCCGCCAAACTACTGGGACATGTCGATTGGCACCAAGGTCCCCGGTACCCGCGCCATGTGTCAGGATTTGCTAAAGTTGACGCAGTATTTCAACTGTATCCACTTTGCGGGCGGCTATCCGGTGGAACCGGTCGATATCCACGCCTCCGTTCGTCATCTGGATGTACTTTATGACAAGCTGACGCTGACCGATAAGGTTATGCATGCCTATAGTCTGGGCAAGGAACGCGTCGAAGACGTGATGGAGATGGTGCGCATTGCGGGCGGGTTGACCCATGATGAATTCGACGCCACCCCGCGGATGTACACCAACATCAATTCAACCTCACCGCTGAAACACGACATTCCGATGCTGGATGGCTGGATGCGGCTGGCACGGCGCGGGCAGGGGCTGGTGGTGACGCCCTTTACGCTGGCCGGGGCCATGGCCCCTGTCACCATGGCAGGTGCTGTGGCGCAATCACTGGCCGAGGCGCTCTGCGCCGTGGTTCTGGCGCAGATCATCAACCCCGGCGCGCCATGTGCCATCGGCACGTTCACATCGAATGTGGACATGAAAACCGGCGCGCCTGCTTTTGGTACACCTGAATATATGCGCGCAACTCAGATGACGGGGCAGCTGTGCCGGTACTATAATCTGCCCATGCGGTCATCAGGGGTATGTGCGGCCAATGTGCCCGACGGGCAAGCGATGTGGGAAACCTCCAACAGCCTGTGGGCCGCCGTGCAATCGGGCACCAATATGGTCTATCACGCCGCGGGTTGGCTCGAGGGCGGGCTGATCGCATCGCCCGAGAAATTCATCATGGATTGCGAGGTGCTCCAGCAAATACAGCGCTATATGGATCCGGTGATATGTGCGACAGGCCCGGATGAGATTGCCTTGGACGCGATTAAATCTGTCGGCAATCAGGGCCATTTCTTTGGCATTCAACACACTCAAGACCGCTATACTGATGCATTCTACCAACCGTTTCTAAGCGACTGGAAAAACTACGAAGGATGGGAGGCCGCAGGTGCCGTTTGGACGCCCGAGCGCGCGCATATCATGTTCAAAGAGATTGTCGGTAATTTTGAAGCGCCACCAATGGACAGTGCCATTCACGACGAGCTTGCTGATTTTGTCGCCCGCCGCAAAGCCGAAGGTGGGGCACCGACGGATTTCTGAATTCTCTATCTGGCGCGGTTTCGTCGAAATTTATCGCTAATTGCAATGTAATTGGACGGCTAGGGGGCATGTGTCACGGGGCCGGTTTTTGCCAAATATTAATGGTCTTTTCCGATGGTCCTTTTGATCAATCGGAAGGGTTCAGATGCACGGACTTATTAATCGCAGTGTCCAGAATTATGTCTGTGACACGTTTGGGCACGACGTCTGGGGCCAGGTGACCGGCAGCGCTGATTTGGGTTTTACCGAAATCGAGGCGATGATGACCTATGAGGATGATGTAACGACACGCCTTATTGATGCGTTGTCGCTGGTCACGGGACGGCCAAGGGATGACCTGCTGGAAGACATCGGTACCTATCTTGTCTCCACGCCGAAACTGGAAGGGGTGCGGCGTCTGCTCCGGTTTGGCGGTGTCACCTTCGAGGAGTTCTTGCTGTCTTTGGATGATCTGCCCGATCGGGCAAGGCTGGCAGTCGCTGACCTTGATCTGCCGGAACTGGAAATGGATGAACGCGCCAGCGGGTGTTTTGAACTGCACTGCCGCAGCGCGGTGTCTGGGTTCGGCTTTGTCTTCGTGGGTATGCTGCGTGTGATTGCAGATGATTATGGCGCGTTGGTTTTGCTGGATCACGAGACGGGTAAAAACGGCGTCGAAAAGGTGTTCATCACACTGGTAGACAAGGATTTTGCCCAAGGGCGGCAGTTCGACCTTGGGGCGCGTGTCGGATGAATAATGCACAGATGAACGCGATGATGGACGTGCTGTGCCCGATGCATGTGTTGGTCGAAAAAGACGGTACGATCAGCCACGCCGGGCCGACCGTTCAAAAAATCTGCCCGCCTGACAGTTTGGTCGGGTACAGCTTTTTTGAACGGTTTGCGGTCAAACGTCCCAAGGGTATCCGCAACATCGAGGGGCTGCGAAAGAGGGCGGGCAGCAAGCTGCATATCTCGTTGATGGACGAGCCGGACAGCGATCTTAAGGCCGTATTGGTGCCCTACGACGCCGATAACGGCAAAGTGGTGATCAACCTGTCTTTTGGGATTTCGATCCTTGATGGCGTTCGAACCTATGCGCTGAGCAACGCGGATTTTGCAGCGACCGACCTTGCCATTGAAATGCTGTATCTGATCGAGGCGAAGTCCGCCGCGATGGACGCGTCACGCCAACTGAACCTGCGTCTGCAAGGGGCGAAAATTGCAGCCGAAGAACAGGCGTTTACCGACACGCTGACGGGTCTAAAAAACCGGCGCGCATTGGATCACGTGCTTGCGCGCCTTGTCAGCACAGGGGCCAGTTTTGCCGTCATGCAAATTGATCTGGATTTCTTTAAGGCCGTCAATGACACATATGGCCATGCCGCCGGGGATCATGTTTTGCAGGCCGTCGCGCAAATCATGGTCGAGGAAACAAGAAACGCCGACACCGTCGCCAGAGTAGGCGGGGATGAATTTACGTTGATCTTGCCCAATGTCGCGTCAGAACAGATGCTTTTGTCTATTGGGGATCGGGTTATTGAGCGGCTTCAGAAGCCGATAAACTTTCAGGGCAACGCCTGCAATGTTTCCGGAAGCATCGGTACCGTCTGGGTTAAAGAGGGCCACATGATGAATGCTAAAGACATTCTATCAGACGCCGATATGGCCCTGTACCAATCGAAAAATTCCGGTCGCTCGTGCCAAACGCTCTTCGAAGACACGGATCAAAGTGCGGATAGTGACACCCAATCCACGTGGGACGTTTCAAATCCTAAGCCGACACCCATCCGGCTACGATCAGCCAGACGCGCCAACTTCGATTCGTTCTAAAATATCCTTTGATACGACGCGGCCAAGTTCGTCACAGTTGGGCAGGCCCTGAGAAAACGGGTGCCGTTGCAAAACCTGCGGCATCGACAGGCAATAAACGGCCCCCGTGGTCTGGGTAGACAGGTCAAGCTTGAACGGTTGGACCAGATCATCTTTGGGGTCGGCCAACCGGCTGACCAAATTGGGAAACGGCAGTTCAGATAGCACAGCCGCTGCTTGCCCACGCGCGTCTATCAAGGCTTCGAATTCGATCTCGCCATCAATCGTCTTGACCAAGACACCGCCCGACCCGTTGTTTTTGAATGATGAATCCGGGCCGGTCGGGATAATCTGTAGCACTCCGGCATCGTATAATGCCAACACACGCCGGACCGAGATATGGGGGATCGCAGCGTAACAGTCCCCAAAGACCGGCATCAGTTTTTCGTTAAAGGTTTTCCAATCCTCGTCGCTTAGATGCTCTTGGATCATCTCGAAATTCTCGTGCCCGCGCAAAAGGGCATAGCGGTGGTGTTGTGTTTCTTTATCCTCTTTGGATTTGATCGCGGCAGTCAAGGTTTCACGCAAAGCGCGCAGTCCGCCGACGGTTTCACGATGTCTGAAATAGGCTTCGGAAAATCCGTCAATCGATTGCGCATCGGGACCCAGATTTTCCATATACTCAGGTGCTGCATCGTTCAGTTCGGACAGAAGCAATGCGAAAACCCGTTCAAGCAGCTCGTCGGTGCCTTTCTCCATTTCGGCTGAAATCGCCTCGGGGTTTACGTGTTTCAGCCTTTCGTAGGGGTAGGGATAGTAAAAGTCAGGTTCGGGCATGATGCCCTTGTGCGACACCATTGTGATGGACAGGGCTTCCCGCTCTGGGTTGCTGAACCAGCTGACTTTTTCACCCTCTTCGATGAATGTGCCGTGTTCTTTGCCCAACGCTACGATCACATCAATCGCTGACAAGGATGAACCCAGCACCCCGATCTGACCCGCAGGCAGGTCGGTAATGTTCGTATACGGCCAAGGTGACACCAGATCGGCCTGCCCAAGGTTGGGCGAAGCGGGCCAGTCGTGCCCCGTCGCCAATACCACCTGGTCGAACGGAAAAGATGACCGCCCATCGGGTGTCAAAACGTCGACCTGGATGGCGCTTTCTGTTGGAATAACATCGACGACGTTGTGGTTCGGCAAAATGCGCAGGATGTGGCCGACGTTCCGACCCGCTTCACACAACTGATTAAACTCCGACTTCATATATTCGCCAAGCAGGACGCGCGGATAGAAATCGCGTGCGTCGATGTCTTCACGCGCGAGATCCCACGCGGTTAGAAATGCATCGTCCTGATCATGCAGCCATGACACAAGCGGCTGAGTAATCGACGGAATTTCCCGGCTAAAGGCGTTACAATACATGTAATCCGCGTTCATCCCCGCGCGGTATGGCATGCCACAGCCGATCTGATCGGTGGCGTCAAAGATGGTTAATTCGATGGGAACGTCGCCATGCAGCAGACCCTTGGCGGTATAGATCGCCATTGGCCCCGCGCCAACGATTGCGATCTTTTGCGTAACACTCATGTTTGAACCGTCCACATTATGCGCCTTCATTTGGTGAGGTGCATCCGTGCCCACCCCCGACGTTGAAACCATCTGTGTGGATCAAGACAACCGCACAGCCTGTTAAGCATAGTAGCGGTCTGCCCATGCCGCTCCTCAGCTGTTGGAAAACAATTCAGGCCGCAAAAAGTTCCGCAAGGCGCATGCAATCGGGCCAGGGAAATCATTCGCTAACAGGCGGGGCCGCGACCAACCGGAAACGGGAAATTCGCACGTCTCACGGGGCCGATGCCCCGTCGATTGCGCCCATTTCAGGGGTGGCTTGACCGAATTTCAAAACAGTTAGAAGCTGTATGGGGGGGCTATTTCACGGAAATTTTAGGGTGAAAGGAAAATTAATGTATTTTGAACATGTGAAGAAACTTAACAAAACCTTTATTATGCTGGGTGTTTCCGCAGCAACTTTATTGGCTGGATGCGGTGATGTGCAAAGCGTTAATACGCTTGACGGAATGACGTCCAGCACCGGTTTTGATGGCATCTATCGAAAGCCGGTAAATTTGAATTATCCAAGCCAGACACGGTTCCTTGTGTCCAACGGTTTGCTTCCGGTCAACGGCCCGGGGGATACCTGCCTTGCCAGCGGCCATCGTCCAGCCAGCGGTTTTTTATGTTTCAGTCCTACGGGCAGGACGGAAGTGTCGGTCCGGTCGTTTGCCTTTAGCGGGGATGCGAATACGCTGAAAGCGATCCGTGATGCGCTGACGAAATTGCAGGTGGATATTGTCCAGCTTGCGTTGACGGATGCCACGACCAAGGAGGACGCGACACAGCAAGAGAAGGCCGATGTTCAGACAAAAGCGAACGACATCAAGGCGCAGGTTGAGCTGGTTGATAGCAAGCTTACGGCCAATAACTTCTTTATTTTCCGGTGGGGCGGCAAGGATAAGTTTGGCGGCGACGGGTCTCTTGGGTCAACATTGTCGGGCAGCGCGGCAGCAGAGAGCGAAGAATCCGGGCGTGTGATTGTGGGTGGCCTGACGGTCGCAAACCTGCGTATCGGGCTGAGTGATGCGCCTGATTTACTTAGGCAATATCCCAAGTCTGCCAAAATCGCGACCTACACCTTGGGGGCAGAGCATCTGCTGTATTTCTCGGGGCTTAAGTTTAGTGCGGCGCTGCAAGCAAAACTGGACGGTAGCGTTGATGACCTGAAGAAGCTGTCGCCCGAGACAAAGGCAGTGCTAAGCGCATATGCATCTTTGGGGCGGGCTTATGAGACCGAGGGCGCGTTCTCTGCGACCAGCGTGGAGAGTTTGCCATTGGCTGAATATAACCAAAAATACGGCAAGCAGCATGTCTTTTATTCAACGATGACTGATGTGGAGACGCTGATTAAATCGATCGAGTGAACGTCCTGCGCCTCTAGATGACCTGCATATCGATACTGTGGTGCGCATGAAAACCGATTGCGCATCTCGTTTACAAAGACCCGCCGGGATATCGAAACGGCCGCTCACCTGGCGGGATTTCGTGTTGAACGAGGTGAGCAAGCCGCGCAGGCACAAGGTTTCCCACGTCATGAAAACCGTGGGACACCTGAACGTAAGGTGTCAGTAAACATATACTTCGGAAGACAAGTGGCAGCCCGTAGGGGAGTCGAACCCCTCTTTTCAGGTTGAAAACCTGACGTCCTAACCGATAGACGAACGGGCCACTTAGCTTGTGAGCGGTTCATTAGGCAATCGCGCGAAAGGGCGCAAGTGGAAATTACCCCTAATGTGAAAAAGTTTTACGCAGGGGCCGCATCTTCCAGTCGAAGTTGCACTGTTTGCCGTCCGCGCCAGCTATTGATGTCGAGCCGACCAGCCAAATGAAACCGTGCGCCGCCGTGGTTTTCAAGGGCCGGGCCAAGCGGTCCGTCAAATGCACCAAAGGCGATGGCGTCCAATTTTGTGCCAGCACCGCCGCCATCGCCAAAACTGATTTTCAGATGGCTTTCACCGACGCGCTTGGCAAAGCGAATCTGCATATCCGCAAAAACATAACGCGGGGCAGGGGCACCGGCACCAAAAGGGCCCGCCTGTTCGACTTGTTCGGCCAATTCGACCGTGGCAGCGGCGGGCATCAGCATGCCGTCCAGGCGCAGATCGGCGGCACCGGCCAGATGGGCACCCTGTTTTTCCAGCAGTTCGGCCAATCGCGCCATGGCGGCGTCCAGCTTGTCTTCGGCGACGGTCAGGCCAGCGGCCATCTTGTGGCCACCGCCCTTGATCAGCAACCCTTCGGCCGCGAGCCGTTGGATTGGCGCGCCCAAATCGATGCCGGATACGGACCGCCCTGATCCCTTGCCAATGCCGTCTTCGAACCCGATCACGATTGACGGACGGTTTGATGCTTCCTTGAGGCGCGAGGCGACGATGCCCACCACGCCGGGATGCCAGCCCGCACCCGATGCCCAGACCAGCGGGGCGTCAAAGCCGCGTGCCTCGGCCTGATCCAGCGCCACAGCGCGGACAGCGTTTTCGACATCGCGACGTTCCGTGTTGAGCGTATCAAGCCGTTCGGCCAAGGCGGCGGCCTCGTGAGGGTCATTGGTGGACAACAGGCGCGCGCCCAGATCGGCCTGCCCGATGCGCCCGCCCGCATTGATGCGCGGCCCCAGCAGAAATCCCAGATGATAAGAGGCAGGGGCCGTGTCCATCCGCGCGATGTCAGCAAGTGCAGCCAAGCCGACGCGGTCGCGCCGTGCCATCACCCGTAGCCCTTGGCGTACAAAGGCCCGGTTCACACCGATCAACGGTGCCACATCCGCGACGGTGGCAAGGGCGACCAAATCCAGCAGGGCCATCAGATCGGGGCCTTTGGTGCCCGCCTCGCGCAATTGGCGGCCAGCCTCTACCAGCATCAAGAACACCACGGCAGCGGCGCAAAGATGGGCCAGCGCGCCGTCTTCGTCCTGCCTGTTCGGGTTCACGACCGCGACAGCATCCGGCAGGGTTTCAGCGCCTAGGTGGTGATCCAGCACGATCACATCCGCGCCCACAGCCGCGGCAATCGGCCCGTGTGACAGCGTCCCACAATCGACACAGATGATCAGATCATGCTTGGCGGCCAGTGCGGCCATCGCCTCGTCATTGGGGCCATAGCCCTCGTCGATGCGGTCGGGGACGTATAGCGTCGCCTGACAGCCCATGTCCCGCAGCCACACCAGCAGCAGGGCGGCGGAACTGCCGCCATCCACATCATAATCAGCAAATACAGCGATGCGCTGGCGGGCTTTGACGGCGGCCAGAAACCGCGTCGCGGCTTTTTCCATGTCACGCAAGCTGCGCGGGTCAGGTAACAGATCGCGCAATGAGGGGGAAAGAAACTGCTCGGCCTCGGCGGCGCTTACGCCGCGGCGGGCCAGCACCTGACACACGGCTTGGGGCAGTTCGGTTTGCTGCAACAGCACCTGCGTGGCACGCTCGACTTCGACCCCGGGGCCGACCCATTTGCGCCCGGTCAGGGACGCATCAACACCTAAAAAGCTCATGCGTCCCTCGTTCTCGTTATGTTGGGTAAGTCATCCAGTGATCTACGCGCCTGTCCTGTTTAGCTGCTCGTGGGCGTGCGGTAATTGATCCGCCGTACGGAACCGGATTTCGACCGCATGATCAGCGTTTCCGTTGTCAGCCAGCCGGGTTCGCGCTGGACGCCGGGCAGTAAAGTGCCGCCGGTCACGCCGGTTGCGGCAAAGATAACGTCTTGGGTCACCATTTCATCGCGCCCGTAAATACGGTCAAGATCGGTAATTCCGGCCTTGGCTGCGCGGCCACGTTCATCATCATTGCGGAACAACAGACGGCCATACATCTGCCCGCCCATACATTTCAAAGCGGCCGCGGCCAGCACGCCTTCGGGGGCACCGCCCGATCCCATATACATGTCGATGCCGGTGCCGGGTTCCGAACAATGCATCACGCCGGCCACATCGCCATCAGAGATCAAACGGATCGCCGCGCCGGTTTCACGGACCTGGGCGATCATTTCCTCGTGGCGGGGGCGTTCAAGAATACACACGGTGATGTCTTGCGGGGTGCAGCCCTTGGCGGCGGCAAGCGCTTGCACACGTTCGGCGGGCGTCATCTCCAGCGTAACAACATCGGCTGCGTATCCCGGCCCGATGGCCAGCTTGTCCATATAGACGTCAGGCGCATGCAGCATGGATCCGCGCGGCCCCATGGCGATAACCGTCAGGGCGTTTGGCATGTCCTTGGCCGTCAGGGTGGTCCCTTCCAGCGGGTCCAGCGCGATATCCACACCGGGGCCATTGCCGGTGCCGACTTCCTCGCCGATGTACAGCATCGGTGCTTCGTCCCGTTCGCCTTCACCGATGACCACAACGCCCGCAATATCCAGCAGGTTCAACTGTTCGCGCATCGCGTTAACAGCCGCTTGATCCGCTGCTTTTTCGTCGCCGCGCCCGATCAGCTTGGCCGATGCCAATGCAGCGGCTTCGGATACGCGGGCAAGGCCCAGTGACAACATGCGGTCTTTGAATTCAGCGGAAGAGGTCATATTTAGCGGTCCTTATAGAAATCAGTCTGGTTGAAACGGGCTCAAAGGTCTTCGATCCGCAAAGCAACGGGATCACTGGCCAAGACGCCCGTGCCAGCCATCGCGGCCAAGGCTTCATCCAATGCCTTGCGGGTTGTTTTATGTGTCACAATCAACACCGGTGCGTGGTCGGTTTGGTGTTCAGTTTGGCGCATCCGGTTAATGCTAATGCCAGCCTCGCCCAGCACGGTGGCCACCTTGGCCAATGCACCGGGTTTATCCAGCAGGCCCATGCGCAGATAGAACGCCGCCGGGGCCTGTGACATGGCGGATTTTGCATCGGTCAGGGTGCTGGCCTTTTGACCAAACACCGGCCCTTGCCAGCCACGGGCAAGATCGCAGATGTCAGACAGAACAGCACTGGCGGTCGGGCCTTCGCCCGCACCGGGGCCGCGCAGCACGATCTGGCCCACGGCATCGCCCTCAAGCACGATCATATTCGTGCCGCCGGACAATTGCCCCAAAGGCGACGTATCGGGCACAAGGCAGGGCTGCATGCGCTGCTCAAGCCCGCGACCGGTCATCTGGGCCACGCCCAGCAGTTTGATCTTGTACCCCATGCCAGCAGCGGCGCGGATGTCTTCGATGCTGACCCGCTCGATCCCCTCAAGGTCGATACCGTCAAAATCAACGCGTGATCCGAACGCAATCGACGACAGAATCGCCAGCTTGTGCGCGGCATCAATCCCGCCCACATCCAGCGCCGGATCAGCCTCAAGATAACCAAGCCCGTCGGCCTCGGCGAACACGTCTGCATAGGGCAGGCCCGCGTCTTCCATGCGGGTCAGGATGTAGTTGCACGATCCGTTCATCACGCCCATCACGCGGGTGATCTGGTTGCCTGCCAAGGCTTCGTTCAAAACCTTGATCACAGGAATGCCGCCCGCGACCGCCGCCTCATAGCGGATATGACGGCCAGCGGCCTCGGCCTGTTCGGCCAGTGCTTGGCCGTGGATGGCCAGCATCGCCTTGTTCGCGGTTACGACATCTTTGCCAGCGGCCAGTGCCGCCTCGGTTGCGTCTTTGGCCGGACCTTCGTCGCCGCCGATCAGTTCGACAAACACATCGACATCATCGCGCTTGGCAAGGGCGACGGGATCGTCCTCCCATGCGTAGCCCGACAGGTTGACGCCGCGGTCTTTATCTTTGCTGCGCGCAGACACCGCCGAAATGGTAATCGCGCGGCCGGTGCGGGCCTCAAGCAGATCGGCCTGTTTGCGCAAAATACGCACAACGCCCACACCCACCGTACCCAATCCCGCAATCCCAAGACGAAGTGGCCCAGACTGAAGCGGATGTGACATGTGCATTTCCTTTAAAACGGTGCGCGGAGGCGACGAGATTATTCTATGGCCGCGATGTAGCGGGTTCAAACCCTACGTGCAACGCAACCAATCGAAAATCGTTTATTGCAAGCCTTCGCCCAAACGCTGCTTTTCGGTACCCGTCAGAACCGATCCGCGCAGCCGGGCCGCACGCGCCTGCAAACCTGCGACACGGGCGTTCATGCTGTTCTCGGTCTGGTCAGCGTTAATCTGCCCTGCAGTGGCCTGCGCCAAAAGCGGATCAACGGGGACAAGGGCGGGATATTCGGCCGCCAGCATTTCAGGCGTTGTGCGGCTATCAAGCGCCGGAAACTGCGTACAAGCGGCAGGCAGCAGCAGGGCAAGGGCGCAAAGGCCTGAAAGGGCGTGATGTGTCATGGGGCAATTCATGCACTAGCCACGGATTTCGTGCAAGCGGGGTTTGCCTTTGAACGAGCGTTCAATTAGCGTTTGTATATGGCACGTACCACTGGTTCACATTCTGATATTACCGGCCCCAAGGTCCGCGAGGCAGCATTGCGCTTGTTTGCGCAAAACGGATTTGCGGCGGTATCCATGCGTGCCATCGCAAGCGAGGTCGGCGTGCAGGCGGGGGCGCTGTATAATTATACGCCCGATAAACAAACGCTGCTTTTCAATCTGCTTTGCACCCATATGGAGCAACTTTTGGCGGCGTTTAGCGACGACACCAGCCTTGCGCCCTTGGATAGGCTGCACCGCTTTGTGGATTTCCACATCAGGTTTCACGCAGACCGCCCCGACGAGGTTTTCATATCGTACATGGAGCTGCGCAATCTGACGCCCGACAATTTCGGCGCGGTGGAGGCCCTGCGCCGCCAGTACGAAGACCGTCTGGAATCCATTTTGCAAAGCGGTGCTGATGCGGGTGATTTTGACATTGCGGATACAAAGATCGCGACCCTTGCCGTGATCGCGATGCTCACCGGTGTGAACACGTGGTTTCGGGTCGGGGGGCGGCTTTCGCTCGATCAGGTGATTGCGCAATACTGGGATATGGTGCGCAAATCGGTGGTGTCGGGGTAGGACCGCCTGTGGCAGTACAATGTCTTCTGGTCGGTCTTTTGTCCCTGAAATAGCAAGCCAGTTGATCCTGTCGGGGTCGGGGTATATGAATTTCACCATTGATACTCTTAAGAATATCATTTTATTTCAGTATCTTGGGTGTATATTTGGTCGCGCGATCAGAGTGCGCAACCGGCCTTAAAGCACTGGCAGATGTGTTTCCCCAAGAACTGACCGACGAAGAGCCCCAATAACGCGGCTAAGAAGTCGCTGCGCGTTCATCTTCGTAAATGCTAACGTGTTGAGGTAGGTATGTCTCACAAGGCTTTGGCACGGCTAAGTTTTCGCTCGTTTCAGCCCGGCTGGAGCGAATCTGTCCCAGTCAAAAGTGTTAACAAATACAACGCCGCGCAAGATGCCCTTAATGATATCTTAGGGAAATATTAACCTTGATTACGACTGAGAGGCAGCGTGAGGTTTTGCGGATATCTTCTTGGGAAAAGGATGAATTCCGGGCAATCAGCGTATGAAAACCACCCGGAAACACGCAAAATATGGTTAATCAGGCTGAGCCACGATTTCAGCCGTCAAAGCCCACGAACCGCGCCACAGCGTCCACGGGGCGGCGCACCGATTTGACGTCATTCGCGGAAAAGCTGTGGTCGGGCCAGCCAAGCGCCACGCAGGTCATGATCACCTGATCATCAGGGATTTGGGCATGTTCGCGCACGACGGGCGATTGCATGATCCCTTGGCCGTTGATGACCGACCCCAGGCCTTTGCTCCAGGCGGCAAGGACCAGACCATAGGTGACGGCCCCCAGATCAAAATGCGCGATGGTGCCGTTGTCATCCAGTGATTTGTCGAAACAAACAACGATGGACACGGGCGCGTCAAACTGCCGGAACCCGCGCATCACCCAATCTTGACGGCGCTCTTTGTCTTCGCGTTCAATCCCCATGGCGGCGAACAATTGCTTGGCGATGTCGACCTGCCGTTCGCGGTGCACGCCCGCATAGGCCCCGTGATCGTTGATCTCGCGGACCGGCGGCACGCCTTGCAACATGCGGGTCGAATTCCCCTCGCGGACGTTCTCAAGCGGTTGGCCGGTAAGAACGTGAAAATGCCACGGCTGGGTGTTCATCGACGAAGGCGCGCGGTTTGCCAGTTCAATGATCTCTTCCAGCAGGTCGCGCGATACCGGGTCTTTGGTAAAACCCCTGATGCTGCGACGCCCCAACATTGCCTGTTCCAGTTCCATGATGTCCCTCCCGACGTTTCCTGACAGACGTCAGCGTCTTTCAAAGGGCGGGCGGGGTCAAGCGCCGCTTTGCGCGCTGTCGCTGCGTTAGATCAGCAGTTGGGAACGTTGACGGCCAAGCCTCCAAGCGAGGTTTCTTTGTATTTCTCGGACATGTCCGCCCCGGTCTGGCGCATGGTTTCAATGCAGGCATCCAGCGGCACCAGATGCGTGCCATCGCCGCGCAGGGCCAGCGACGCCGCCGACACCGCCTTTATCGCGCCAAGGCCGTTGCGTTCGATGCAGGGCACCTGCACCAGCCCACGCACAGGATCGCAGGTCATGCCAAGGTGATGTTCCAGCGCAATTTCGGCAGCATTTTCGATCTGCTCAGGCGAGCCGCCCATAACGGCGCATAATCCGGCGGCTGACATCGCTGCGGCCGATCCGACCTCGGCCTGACAGCCTGCTTCGGCACCCGAGATCGAGGCGTTGAATTTCACCAACCCGCCAATGGCAGCGGCGGTCAAAAGGAAGTCTTCGATATGAGCCTCGGACGCGCCGGGCACGTGATCCAGATAATAACGCAAGGTCGCGGGCATCACACCCGCCGCGCCATTGGTGGGGGCGGTGACAACCTGACCGCCAGCGGCGTTTTCCTCGTTCACGGCCATGGCGTAGACGCTCATCCAGTCGTTGATCGTGTGGGGCGCTTGCTGGTTCAGACCACGTTCCGCCTGCAGCGCGTCATGTATGCCCTTGGCGCGACGTTTCACATTCAACCCGCCGGGCAGGATGCCGTCGGTTTCCAGCCCGCGATCGATACAATCGTTCATCACTTGCCACAAACGTTTGGACCCCTCGCGCAGATGTGCCGCGCCGCCGCGCGATTCTTCGTTGGCGCGTTTCATGCCAGCGATGGTTTTGCCCGAGGCGCGCGACATCTCTAGCATCTCGGCGGCGGATTTGAAGGGGTAGGGGACGGGCGCGCCCTCATCGCTGTCTTTGCCTGCTGCCAATTCGGCCTCGGTCATCACAAAGCCGCCGCCGATGGAATAATATGTTTCGCGCAAGGTCACGTCGCCTTGGGCATCGGTGGCCATCAGCATCATGCCATTGGCGTGGCCGGGCAGCTTCACATCATAGTCAAAGATCATATCCGCCTTAGGGTTGAAGCTGAGCGCGCCAAAATCCGGCAGGGTGATCTGGTTGCTGGCGTCAATCTCGGCCAGCACGCTTTCGGCTTTGGCGTGGTCATAGTCTTGGGGGGTAAAACCCGCGAGCCCAAGGATCGTCGCGCGGTCTGTGGCGTGGCCCACACCGGTGAACGCCAGACTGCCGTGAAGCGACGCGCGCAAGCCCGCGAATTTGAACGGTGACGCGCGCATCAGGTCCAGGAACCGTGCCGCAGCAACCATCGGCCCCATGGTGTGGGACGACGAAGGGCCGATGCCGACCTTGAACATATCGAAGACAGAGAGAAACATCAGGTGGCACTTCCTTGGGGAGGGGTGGCATAGCGCGGGGATGAAAATGGCGTGGGCCCAAGCCCTTCGGCGGTTTGTGCCGCGGCGGTGCAGGGCAGGGTCTCGAGCGTTAGGCACATCTGTTTGAGATAGGGGTAGTCGTCAAGGTTAAACCAGTTCCGGTCTTTTTGCACAGGGTACAGCACAGACCAGCGCAGCAAAGCGGCAAGGTAAAACTGGATCGCCAATGGAATTGGCCGCAGGGCCGCCCGCGCATCGAGCGTCGCCAGATGACGTTTTAGCGCGTCCTGCATGGTCAGACGCAGCGCGGCTTGATGGGCGGGATCGGGGCCTGCGTATTTCTCAGGATAGAATGTCATACGCAGCGCAGAATGAACGGTGTTCGAGGTGAAAAACAACCACTTGAGGAAATCCGCACGCTGCGGGCTGTCAGCTTGCGGGGCAAGCGTTCCGTACCGATCGGAAAGCCAAAGCAGGATCGCCCCTGTTTCAAAGATCGGGCCATCGGGGGTTTCCAGCACGGGAATAAGCCCATGCGGGTTGAGCTTTAGATAGGGCGGCGATTTATGAGCAGCCGCATTTCGGTCAACCAAGACCGTGCGATAGGGCTGGCCCAACGCTTCGAGCGCCAAGCGGATGATAAGCGACGCATTATCGGGGGCATAGTGAAGTGTGTAGCTGTTCATATTGCCGTGTTATCCGATTGCAGCGGGTCTGGGCGATTGAAAACGACATGTTCGCGCACATAGCGAAACGACAGGCGGAAAATCGGCCGGGTCGGGCAAAATTCGCGCCTGTATGCCGCGTAACCGCGTGTCCCGAAAACATGATTTACGGCACCGCGAAAACTTGCAGCGCAGCGGGTGGTTTTGAGGGGTCGCACCCACCGTCCGCAGCGTCTATAAGGGCATCGATCAATCAGGAGTCGCTATTATGGCCGGAGAACTGTCACCAATTGACAAGGCAAAATTTGTAGCCGCGAAACGTGCCGCGCAGTTTGTTGAAGACGGCATGCGCGTTGGGCTGGGTACCGGATCAACCGCTGCGTGGTTGGTGCGTTGTTTGGGCGAAATGGTCCGCGACGATGGGTTGCGCATCAAGGGTGTGCCAACCTCGACCCGTACCGCGCAGCTGGCCCGCGAGGTCGGTATCGAAGTTATCAGCCTGGACGAGGCGAAGTGGCTGGATCTGACCATTGATGGTGCCGACGAATTCGACGGCGAACTGAACCTGATCAAAGGCGGCGGCGGTGCGCTGTTGCAAGAAAAGATCGTGGCGACCGCATCTGACCAGATGGTCGTGATTGCTGACATCGGCAAAGAGGTCGAAACGCTGGGTGCATTCCCGCTGCCGATCGAAGTAATCCCCTTTGGCTGGCAAACCACCCAAGCCTTGGTCGAGGAAACGCTGATCTCCATGGATGTGCTGGGGCGGACATCGACCTTGCGGATGAATGGCGAAGTGCCGTTTATTACGGACGAGGGCAATTATATCATGGATTTGCACCTGAACCGGATCGGGAACCCGCGCCAATTGTCGCTGGTGATCAATCAGATGCCCGGTGTTGTTGAAAACGGATTGTTTATTGATATCTGTGACGCAGTGGTCATCGGCTTTGGGGATGGGCGTGTCGAAGTGCGCGATATCAACGAAGGTACGATCGACCGTGATCGCGTTGATTTTGTCGAGTCAGACAATGTGTTTTCCGACCTGTCCGACTGAAACTAGAAAGGCCCCAATCCAATGAGTGAATTTGACTTTGATCTGTTTGTAATCGGTGGCGGTTCGGGCGGTGTGCGTGCTGCACGGGTGGCTGCCAGCGAACATGGCGTCAAGGTCGGGTTGGCCGAAGAAGACCGCTATGGCGGGACCTGTGTAATCCGGGGCTGTGTGCCGAAAAAGCTGATGGTGTTCGCATCGGGCTATTCCGGCATGGCGGACGAGGCGCAGGCCTATGGTTGGGATATCAAACCGGGCACGTTCGATTGGCATTCTTTCCGCAAGCGCCTGCATGGTGAACTGGACCGCCTTGAGGCCGTGTACCGCAAACTGCTGGCGGGATCAGGCGTCGAGACATTTGACGCCCGCGCCACGATCAAAGACGCGCACACGGTTGAGCTGTCTACCGGCGAGGTGAAAACCGCCAAGCATATTCTGGTCGCAACCGGTGGCCGCCCTGTGCGCCCTGATCTGCCAAACGCGGATCTGGGAATTGTGTCGGATGACATTTTCCACCTCGAAAAACTGCCTAAGTCGATCCTGATCATTGGTGGTGGCTATATCGCCTGCGAATTTGCCTGCATCTTGCAGGGGCTCGGTGTCGAGGTGACCCAATATTATCGCGGCGCACAAATCCTGCGCGGCTTTGACGACGAGGCCCGCGGGCTGGTCGCGGAATCGATGCGCGAAAATGGTATCGAAATCCACACGGGTACCAACATCGTTGAAATGGCGCTGGAGGCGGACCGCGGCAACGCTGACGCGCTCAGCAATTCTGACGCCGCAATGGGTGCCACCGTTAACCAAGCAGGAGAACTGAACCGCCACAACGAGGCTGCGCGTCAGGGATCGCAGGGGCCGATCTGGGTGAAGTCCACCAATGGCGGCGAAAAGGTCTTTGATATGGTGCTGTTCGCGACGGGCCGCACGCCGATGACCCAAGACATGGGTCTGGAAGACGTCGGCGTTAGTTTGGGCCGTGGGCAGGAAATCGAGGTAAATGAATATAGCCAAACCGGCGTGCCGTCGATCTATGCCATTGGCGATGTGACCAACCGCGTAAACCTGACGCCGGTTGCGATCCGCGAAGGCATGGCTTTCGTGCAAACAGTCTTTGCCGCAAACCCGACACCAGTGGATCACGACCTGATCCCGTCTGCGGTCTTTACCCAGCCCGAAATGGGCACGGTGGGCCTAAGCGAAGAACAGGCGCGCGACGCAGGACCCGTCGAAATCTACGCGACATCGTTCCGGCCTATGCAAACGGCCTTTGCGGAACAGAACCAACGTGTGATGATGAAGCTGATCGTGTGTCGCGATACCCGCGTTGTGTTAGGGTGCCACATCGTCGCACCGAATGCGGGTGAATTGATCCAACTTGTGGGCATCGCGGTCAAAGCGCGGCTGACAAAAGAACAGTTTGATGCGACCTGCGCGGTACACCCGACCATGTCGGAAGAACTGGTCACGATGCGCGCACCAACGCGCACAGCTTGAAATCCGGGCAGTTATGCCCAAGTTTGAACGAGACGAGACCGCAAAGGCGGTCGTAACAGGGAAGAGTTAATGGCTGGAAATACAGGCGGCCCTTGGGGCGGCGGAGGAAACACAGGCGGTGGAAATTCTGGCGGTGACCAGAACAAGCCAAATGGCAACCGACCAAGCGGCGGTGGCCGTGGCCCCGGTGGCGACAAACCACAAATCCCCGAAATTGATGATCTGGTGAAAAAAGGCCAGGAACAGCTGCGCGTGTTGATGGGCGGCAAAAGCGGTGGCCGTGGTAACGGTGCCGGCGGTGGAAGCAGCGACAGCAACGGCCCGCGTTTCACGCGCGGCACGATCGGTCTGGGCGCGTTGGCCGCTGTTGTTCTTTGGGGCATGACCAGCTTTTACACTGTGCGTCCCGAACAGCAGTCGATTGAACTGTTCCTTGGTGAATTCTCGGGCATCGGCACCGAAGGTCTGAACTTTGCGCCGTGGCCCTTTGTGACTGCCGAAGTGTTCGACGTGACAACCAACCGCGCCGAAACCATCGGCGCTGGCCGCACGGGCGGCGACAACGAAGGCTTGATGCTGACGACAGATGAAAACATTGTCGACATCGACTTTCAGGTGGTTTGGAACGTGAAAAACGCGCAGGATTTCAAATTCTCGCTGCGGGACCCAACCGCGTCTGTACGGGCGATCTCGGAATCGGCGATGCGTGAAATTATCGCGCAATCCGAACTGGCACCGATCCTGAACCGTGACCGCGCCACAATCGAGGCAAACGCACGCGAGCTGATCCAGTCAACGCTGGACAACCGCCAGACTGGTATCAACATCATCCGCGTCAACTTTAACAAAGTGGACCCGCCGAGCCAGACGGTGACGGTCACGGATGACAATGGTCGGGTCTCGCAAGAGTCCGTTATTGACGCCTTCCGCGACGTTCAGGCAGCTGAACAGGAACGCGACCGGGTTGAACGTCAGGCCGACGCCTATGCCAACCAGCGCACCGCCGAAGCGCGCGGTCAATCCGCGCAGCTTTTGGAAGCGGCCGAAGGGTACCGTGCACGCGTCGTGAACGATGCTGTCGGTGAGGCAAGCCGTTTCGAGGCTGTTTTGATCGAATACCAAGCCGCACCCGAGGTGACGCGCAAGCGTTTGTACCTTGAAACCATGGAAAAGGTTCTAGGCGACGTGGACAAGATTATTCTTGAGAATAACCAAGATGGGGGCGGGCAGGGCGTTGTGCCGTATCTGCCGCTTAATGAACTGCGTTCGAACCGGGGGTCAAACTGATGGGTAAGCTAAATATCATTATCCCCGTTATCGTGATTGCGGTGGTTGGCGTACTGTCGTCGATCTTTATCGTTGATGAGCGTGAAAAGGCATTGGTTCTGCGCTTTGGCCAGATCAAGCAGGTGCGTGAAGACGCTGGCATCGGTTTCAAAATCCCGTTGCTGGATGAAGTCGTGCGTTATGACGACCGTATCCTGTCGCTTGAAACCCCGATGATCGAAGTCACGCCTGCCGATGACCGTCGTTTGGAAGTGGATGCGTTTGTATTGTACCGCATCGTGGACGTGCGTCAGTTCCGTCAGGCCTTGGGCACCGATGGGGCCCGTCAGGCTGAAATCCAGCTGAACGGTATCCTTGATGGTCAGATCCGTGCGGTTCTGGGTTCCCAAGGTGTCACATCGAACACCATTCTGTCGCCTGAACGGTCGGCGCTGATGGATCAGATCCGTGAACGGTCTGATGCACGTGCGCAAGCTTTGGGTCTGGATGTGGTCGACGTGCGTTTGCGCCAGACCAACCTGCCAGAGCAGAACTTTGACGCGACATTGCAGCGCATGATTGCTGAGCGTGCCCGCGAAGCGACCGATGAGCGCGCCCGTGGCCGCGAGGCCGCGCAACGTGTCACCGCCCTTGCGGATCGTACCTATGAGGAAATTCTGTCAGAAGCCCGCCGTGATGCCCGCATCACCGAAGGTGAGGCAGACGCCGCGCGCAACAAAATCTTTGCCGAGGCCTATTCCAAGGACGCAGAGTTCTTTGAATTCTACCGCTCGCTAAGCGCGTATGAAGAGGCGCTGAAGGGAGAGAATTCGACCATGGTGATGTCACCGGATAGCGAATTCTTTAACTATCTGGGGTCGGATCAGGGCAGCCGCGCGACTGAGGGCGCAGGAAACTAAACCCTTCTGACGGTTTGCGATTACAAAGGGCTGGCCACTGCGCCGGCCCTTTTTGCGTTTTGGCTTTAATTCACGGTGTGTTCACATCTAGTGGGTGAACGTCGGACCGCAGACATCATGGCAAGGTTGATTGCCCTATGCACATTTGAGTGTGCTTTTGCTTGCAATGGCCGTTCAAGATTACCAGCACACCATAATGACCATGCTTAAGCTATGGTCGTGCGTCGACAAACAGGGACGTTTAGAACAAGATGTTCAAACCACCCGGATCAGGGCGAGACAGATGGCAAAACCGTTGTTTCTTGGACCGTAAGGACCGGGTAGGCAGTTTTAAACTGCTGCATCACATCACTGGAAAGGTCGGGAAAAATTGTGCTGATATCTTCGCGTGCATCATCAGTCAGTGTTCCGTAGGACCACGCCCCCAAGGCAAAGCTCTCGGCCTCTATGCCGTCAACATATACGATTTCATGCCCATCAAACAGAAGATGCACATATTCGACGGTGGCAATCTCGTGATCAATCGTAATGGTCTCATCGTTGACGAGGCCTTTGGCGGGCACAAGCAGATGAGATTCAGCAAACAGCATCTCGTTACGCTGATCACTGATTAACAATCGGTGTTGTTGGGACAGGTACATATCCCGACAAGGTTTGCCCGGAGCAAATGCATTTTCTGCGATTTTCACAGGTCGCAAATTCGGGTTCTCGGCCATCTCGTGTTGAGAAATAACGCGTTTGTAAACCCAGAGGAGCTTTTGAAAACCATTGTCGCGCGTATGAATGCGCATGCCTGGCTCTAGATCGCAAATCTGGACCATTGCCTCATCTGTTTTGATGTAGGAGCTTGATGTAAAGCAAATAGCGCCTTCAATATCTGAATACTGAGAGTCGTTTGAAGGAGTAGTGTTCGATGATGAGAATGAATATGTTACCCCGGGGACAAGCGGGGCAGACGGCAGGTAGCCAATGAAAATACCGTTGCCAGAACTTGAATTCGGATCTGAATCCATCTCCATATAATACAGGGTGATTGTGCTGCCATCTGATCCCGAGAGCTCGTACTGCAACTCGGAGTATACCGTTGTTGTTGCGCCCCCGGAAATATAGGTCCCGCTTAAGTCCGTCAGCACGCCGAATTGATTGCTATCGTTGCCATCTTCGTTGTTGTAAAGATCGCCTTCCAAGACACTATCATCGTCGGTGATTGTCAGCAGCACATCTGTTGTTTCATCGTATGTGTTGGAAAGGCTTAACGATCCCCCACCAAAGTTGAGCGCACCCGCTGTATACATTTGAAACGTAGTTGTGGGCATGACGCGCCTCCCGGATGTACTGACTCAGAATTTCAACCTGTTAGGTACTTATTGTAAGTTAGGAAATTGTACCTTTTCCAAGATGTTTATCTCTAATATTGAAAAAATGCTAGAGGGGGGCCGTTTTCGCCTTATAAGCGCAACATTGTGTGCCCCGGTGCAGAGACATCCCCCTTGCAACCACTGTGCAAAGCCCGGTTTCTGCAAGCTGACATTGGTGAATGTCACGTCGAAATCCGGCGCGCGGCTGTTATGTGGGACCATCACTCGCCGCACAAAAGCCGCGTATCGTACCATCATAATATGCCGCCACCTGCTAAAAATGCAGATTACTTGACCTGCCAAGGGGCAATGCCCGTTGACATGCGCGTGAACGATCACATCTTTCACCTTGCAGCACTGGCATTGCGGATGCACTCTGATGTCAGAAATTTTGGGTGCTCTGCTGTGCCCCTTTGTTCAGGAGATTGTGAATGCCGCCCAAGGCCGTATCCGTGTCGAAAACAACCACCTCGCCTGTTTGGGTTCAGTGGCTCATGATGGGCATGCTGGCCTTGGTATTTGTCGTGATGCAGGCCGTCATGGCCTATGCCAAGCCCGAAAGCCTGGCACCGCTGGCTGAGAAAATCAGCCCGTCGGTGGTGAACATCACGACATCGACTGTGGTCGAGGGGCGTACCGGCCCGCGCGGCATCGTGCCCGAGGGGTCCCCCTTCGAGGACTTCTTTCGCGAATTCCAGGACCGCAATAATAACGGCCAATCCGATCCCTCTCCGCGCAAGTCATCGGCGCTTGGGTCTGGCTTTGTGATTTCCGAAGACGGCTATGTGGTGACGAACAACCACGTGATTGAAGGTGCCGATGAAATCACGATCGAATTTTTCTCGGGCGAGGAACTGATCGCCACCGTCATCGGCACCGACCCCAACACGGATATTGCCCTGCTGAAAGTCGAGGCCCCGACGCCGCTGCCATTCGTCAAGTTTGGCGACAGCAATGCCGCGCGTGTGGGCGATTGGGTCATCGCGATGGGCAACCCGCTGGGGCAGGGGTTTTCTGTCTCTGCCGGGATCGTGTCGGCGCGCAACCGTGCGCTGTCAGGCACCTATGACGATTACATTCAGACAGATGCTGCGATCAACCGCGGGAATTCTGGCGGGCCATTGTTCAATATGGATGGGTCTGTGATCGGGGTGAACACCGCGATCCTTTCGCCTAATGGCGGCTCGATCGGGATCGGGTTTTCGATGGCCTCCAACGTGGTGACACGCGTGGTTGACCAGCTCAAGGAATATGGCGAAACCCGCCGGGGCTGGCTTGGTGTGCGCATTCAGGACGTGACGCAAGACGTGGCCGATGCGATGGGGCTGGCCAAAGCAACTGGCGCTTTGATCACCGACGTGCCCGAAGGCCCTGCCAAAGAGGCCGGCCTGCAAACAGGTGACGTGATCATGAGCTTTGCCGGTGTCGAGGTCGAAGACACCCGCGGCTTGGTCCGTCAGGTGGGTAACAGTGCCGTAGGTGCCGCCGTGCGGGTCACTGTGCTGCGCGACGGAAAAACGCAAACGCTCAAGGTGACCCTTGGGCGGCGCGAAGATGCGGATGACAGCAGCCCTGCTGCCACGCCGCAGGATGATGCCACGCCGGAAGCCCCCGAAGCAGCATCGTTGCTGGGCCTGACCCTGACGCCACTGACCGATGACATGCGCGAGGAATTCGGCGCGGATGAAACCACGAACGGTCTGGCCGTCACCGAGGTTGATGAAATGTCCGAAGCGTTTGAAAAGGGCCTGCGCCCGGGGGACGTGATCACAGAGGCGGGTCAACAAAGCGTCGCCACCATCGCCGACCTTGAAGACCGGGTCAGCGAAGCCCAAGACGCAGGGCGCAAATCGCTGTTGTTGCTGATCCGCCGCGCTGGTGATCCACGCTTTGTCGCGCTTGGGATCGAAGAGTAATCAGCGCCTTTCAGGTCGACTGAATCGATGACCCGCCTTTGCCATGCGCAGGGGCGGGTTTTCTTTGATTTACGCGCGTAGCTTCTTTGTTGTTTCGCATATCGAAAGTCGATAGGTTTCTTCAAACAAAGGAAGCCTTGATGCCCGAAACGACGCCCGCGAACGTGTACCCAGAACGTCTTCATGCCCTGCGCACGCAGATGCTGGCCGAGGCAGACATCACCAGCGTTCAAAACCAAGAGCTGATCCAAAGCCGCCGCGAACAGATTTGCGATGCCGCGCTTGAGTTGTTTTTGGAAAAGGGTTTTGCCGCCACAACCGTGCGGGATATTTGCGCGCGCTCTGGCGTCAATCAGGCCAGCATCTATGATTACATCGCCAACAAGAACGACATCTTGCGGCGGCTTTTGAACCAGCTTTGGTTCCGCGAAGACGTGCCGACCCTGTCAGTGATCTTGCAAGATCATTCCCTGTCGCTTGAGGAAGCGATTGAGCAGTATTTCCGCGAAAGCTGGGTCCATAAACGCAAGGGCACGCTGCTGGCCTATCGCTGTGTGCCGCATATGCAGCCCGAGGATCGCCAAGCACTGCACGCCCGCGAATATGCTGCGATGAAGGATCTTGCCGACCAGCTTAGCTTGCGGTTGGGGATTGATACCGAAGACCGCCGTCTGGATATCGTGGCGAACCTGATGGTGTTTCTATCGGCATTCGGGCCCATGCGCGATTGGCTGAACCGCGATATTCCCAATGATCAGATCCTGCGTGCCGTTGCTGTTGGCGCGGCGGCGATGGTGCGGTCGTTAGAGGGTGACAGCACCAAGTAAGCCGGATCAGGTTTTGCGGGCGCGGATCACCGTATGGTGGCTGACGATGTGATAGCCCAGTTCGGCCGCGACCCTGCTCATCAGCTCGGCGATTTCGGTGCCGGGGATTTCGATCAAATCACCGCTGTCGATGTCAACCAGATGATCGTGATCCGTATGGGGCATCATTTCATAGCGGGCAGGGGCATCGTCCATCACCAGCTTGCGCACCAGACCTGCGTTTTCCAGCACTGACATGGTGCGGTAAACCGTCGCGACCGACACTGTATCATCCAGCGCGCGCGTTTTTTCATACAGCTCTTCGACGTTGGGGTGATCATCGGTTTCCGACAGGATCGTTATAATCGATGCGCGCTGTGGTGTGACCCGCAGCCCTGCATCGCGCAGCATTTGCCTGTAGTCGGAATCATTTTCCAAATCGGTCACCATCCTTGTGTTGCCCTGACTTTATGCAAGTTTCACCTTGCCTGCAAGTTTTTGCGATCTATTCTCATTCGCATGTTTGACATTTGCGAATAATTCGCATTTACATGTAGACGACCCTCTTCGGGTAAGGAGGCTTTTGGTGAGAAATTCTTTGTTAGCGACAGTTGCTGCGACGGTTATGATGGCAGCAGCCCCCGTTTGGGCCGCCGATTTCAAGGTGGTGACGACCTTTACCGTCTTGGCAGATATGGCGCAGCAGGTGGCAGGGGATGCCGCCGAGGTGGTATCGATCACCAAGCCGGGTGCAGAAATTCACGGCTATGAACCGACCCCGCGCGATATCGTCGGGGCAGTCGATGCCGATCTGATTTTGTGGAACGGTCTTAATCTTGAACTGTGGTTTGAACAGTTCCTGTCAAATCTTGGCGATATCCCGTCTGTCACCTTGACCGACGGCATCGACCCGATTTCGATCGCTACCGGCGATTACGAGGGCAAGCCGAACCCGCATGCGTGGATGGGTTTGGACAACGCCCTGATCTATGTGGACAATATCGCGACGGCCTTTGCGCAGTATGATCCCGAGAATGCAGAGACCTACAAAGCCAATGCTGAACGGTACAAAGGCGAAATCCGCGACACAATCACCCCGTTGCGCGACCGCGTGGCGCAGATCCCCGAGGATAAGCGGTGGTTGGTGTCATGCGAAGGCGCGTTCAGCTATCTTGCCCGTGATTTCGCCATGAAAGAACTGTATCTGTGGCCAATGAACGCCGACCAGACCGGCACACCGCAACAGGTGCGCAAGGTCATCGACGAAGTCCGCGCCAGTGATATTCCTGTCGTATTCTGCGAAAGCACCGTCAACACGTCGCCCGCCAAACAGATTGCGCGCGAAACCGGCGCGGCCTTTGGCGGGGTCTTGTATGTTGATAGCCTCAGCACGTCCGAAGGGCCGGTGCCCAGCTACCTCGATCTGCTGCGGGTGACATCGCAGACCATCGCGGACGGGCTGACTGAGAACTTGAAGTGATCGGAATTGAGATATGAAAAACGCTGAAATCCAACATGATGCCGAACATTTCGTGGCCCAAGACAGCGGTATCTCGGCCCATAACGTGACGGTGACCTACCGCAACGGCCACACGGCGCTGTATGATGCAAGCTTTGAAATCCCGCGCGGCACGATCACTGCGCTGGTGGGGGTGAACGGCGCGGGGAAATCCACGTTGTTCAAGGCCATCATGGGCTTTGTGCCCGCCGCCGCAGGCGAGATCAGGCTGCTGGGAAAAACGGTCCGCGAGGCGTTGCGCGAAAACCTTGTCGCCTATGTTCCCCAATCCGAGGAAGTCGATTGGGCCTTTCCGGTGCTGGTGCAAGACGTTGTGATGATGGGGCGTTACGGTCATATGGGTTTCCTGCGTCGTCCCAAAGCCGCAGATCATGCTGCCGTGGACGAGGCATTGCGCCGCGTGAACATGACCGATTTCCGCGACCGTCAGATTGGCGAGCTGTCCGGCGGTCAACGCAAACGTGTCTTTCTGGCCCGCGCATTGGCCCAAGATGGCCGCGTGATCTTGTTGGACGAACCCTTTACCGGCGTGGATGTTAAAACCGAGGATCAGATCGTCGCGCTGCTGCGCGAACTGCGCGACGAAGGCCGAGTGATGCTGGTATCGACCCATAACCTTGGCTCTGTGCCCGAATTCTGTGACCGCACCGTGTTGGTCAAGGGGACCGTCCTTGCCTACGGTCCGACCGAAACGGTCTTTACCCACGACAACCTTGAACTGGCATTCGGCGGGGTGCTGCGCCACTTTACCCTTGGTGGCAGTGATCTGCATGACGACGATGACGGCCGCGAGCTGCGGATTATCACCGACGACGAACGCCCCTTTGTCCACTACGGAGAGGCGCTGGCCAAGGGTGAGGACGACAAATGATCGAGCTGCTGCTAGAGCCGTTCGGCTACGGCTATATGTTCAACGCCATGTGGGTGTCGGCCATGGTCGGCGCGGTCTGCGCGTTTCTGTCCTGCTATCTGATGCTGAAAGGCTGGTCGCTGATCGGTGATGCGCTTAGCCATTCGGTCGTGCCCGGTGTGGCAGGGGCCTATATGCTGGGGCTCCCCTTTGCGCTTGGCGCGTTCGCGGCGGGCGGATTGGCGGCGGGGGCGATGTTGTTTCTGTCGGGGCGGTCCGGTCTCAAGATCGATGTGATCATCGGGATCATCTTTACGTCCTTTTTCGGGCTTGGCCTGTTCATGGTGTCGCTGTCGCCCATGTCGGTCAGTATCCAGACCATCATTATGGGTAATATTCTGGCCATCGCCCCGTCCGACATCATTCAGCTGGCGATCATCGGGGTGGTTTGCCTGACGGTCCTGCTACTGAAATGGAAGGACCTGATGGTCACGTTTTTTGACGAAAACCATGCGCGGTCCATCGGGCTGAAGCCGGATCTGTTGAAGGCGATCTTCTTTATGCTGCTGTCTGCTGCGGTCGTGGCCGCGATGATGACGGTGGGTGCGTTTTTGGTGATTGCGATGGTCGTCACCCCCGGTGCCACCGCGTATTTGCTATGCGACCGGTTTCCGCGTCTGATCATTGTATCGGTCATCATCGGCACGCTCACAGGGTTTCTGGGGGCCTATGCCAGCTATTTTCTGGACGGTGCGACGGGCGGCGTGATTGTCACGCTCCAGACCGCCATTTTCCTCGCGGCTTTTGTGTTTGCCCCTAAACATGGCGTGCTGGCGGCACGGCGCAAGGCGGCACAAGCGTTGCGGTCCTTGCGAGACGAGGTGCCATCATGATCGAGACATTGCTGTTCCCATTTCAATTTCCATTCATGCAGAACGCATTCTGGATCATCCTGCTGGTCGGCCCACCCACGGCATTGCTGTCGTGCTTTCTGGTGCTGAAAGGCTGGGCGCTGATGGGCGATGCCGTCAGCCACGCGGTGCTGCCGGGGGTGGTGCTGGCTTGGATCACGGGCATACCGCTGATCATCGGGGCCTTTGCCGCGGGCATGTCCTGCGCATTACTGACCGGATACCTAAGCCATAACAGCCGGATCAAACAGGATACCGTGATGGGGGTCGTGTTCTCGGGGATGTTTGGCATTGGCATCATCATGTACACGTCGATTTCGACCAACCAGCATCTGGATCACATCCTGTTCGGCAACATGCTGGGGGTGGGCGCGCAAGACTTGTGGACCGCTGGCATCATCTCGGTCTTTGTGACGGCGTTTATGGTCCTGAAATGGAAGGATCTGCTGCTGCACGCCTTTGATCCGGCCCAAGCGCAGGCCAGCGGTTTGCGCACCGATCTGTTGCACTATGGCTTGCTCGCTGTGTTGTCGCTGACCATCGTGGCGACCCTGACGGCGACGGGGCTGATCCTCGCGGTTGCCTTATTGGTGACACCGGGTGCGATCGCATTTTTGCTGGTTCGCAGCTTTGGCCCGATGCTGATTGTGTCGGTTGCGGTGTGCACTGTGTCGATGTTTGCGGGCACCTACCTTAGCTTTTTCATCGACAGCGCGCCGGCACCTACAATCGTTTTGATCCTCACGGCGGTGTTTGTCGCGGCCTTCGTTAACCGTCTTTACGCCACGCATAAAGCATCACGGATCGCAGGGGATGCAGCGGCAAACGGGCTTGATGTCGGGTAAAAATCGCGATGACCTTTCGACCATTCGCAACCCCTGATCGGTCTCCATTTTTTCGGAAGGGTCTGGCGCGGTTTCGAACGGCAGGTAGGTCGGATTACTTTGGGTTGAGCGAATTGTCGCCGCAATACCTAAGGCTGTTAGATGGGCCCTTGATTAATCGTGCAGGGCCTCGCTTTCGGGCACCTTTTCGGCGTATTCTTGCATGTGTTTCTAATTACTAAATGAATCGAGATGCTCGCGAATCGCGGTGGCAGATGATTCGTCGAGAATGAGGCGTTTCGTTTGGATTTAGTAAACAAATGGTTAATTTTATTTCCATTGGTTCCTAATTTTGAGCATTATTCAAAAAAAAATGGCAGAAATTTGCCTATAGTTTACGTAGGGTCAATTGTTTCAAATACCGACACAGTAAGGCTACCGAATTAACTTCTTGCAAGGGGCCAAGCTGGTTTTCTTCAATGTTTCATAATCTTAACGCCGGTGCGCTCTAAGCGGCTCCGAAACAATAGACACCCATAAGCTGTACCGGTGCTTGAAAACTCCCTCGAAAAATGGCGTAAACGCGGCGTTTCGTTTACTTGTTATGGTAATTTTCCCTTCTCGGAATGGCGCGGTGCGGCTATCGATTAGATGCCCAACTGGGGGGCAAAGTCTGTAGGTCACGGGGGCGACCACATTGAACGCGTACTGGTTTGTACGGGATAGATGTGTTCGTCGCGCTACTAAGTTGTCGAATATAATACCGGTCTTTTTAAGGCCAGGTTAAGTCGCTTGCGGCTTGTCATCCCTTCAAGCGGGCCAAGGTTCACTGTGCGTCGTCGTTCGACCGTCGGAGTGCGCTCTTGGGTCTATTGTGTTTACCGCATCTGCGGTCCGTCTGTCTGGCGGTTGAAGGAGAAAAAGATGAACAGGTCTGAAAATACCGGGATGTCTAACGCACGCATGGCATCAACCGAACCGGTGCGCAGCAACGCGGGCAGGGCGGACGATCTTTTACCTTTATGTCGCCACAATCGGATCAAATCCATACCACAAATTGGCTCTATCAAGGCGTTAGGCGGCTCATTTTTGGCACGCCATTTCGCAAGACTAATAAAGAAAGTTTTTTTACGGCCATTAGCTGCCGGCCTCGGGGACTTCCCTCGGTCGCGCAGCGAGATTGAACACGGCCCCGGCCGCGGGTTGAGCTAATTACGGTTCGCCCGACATCGGGCATTTAGTGATTTGAGGCGCACCGCACATGCCTCACCAGTATTTTGGAGACGACAGACATGACATTTTTCCTCGGAAGCCTACTGAGTATGTATTCAGGGTCCAAGAGCGGCTCTACAAGCTCCACCGGTTCCACAAGCAGTAAAGACGGCATTGTTGAGGGGACGGGTAAGGGTGACCTGATCAACACAGCCTACACGGGCGATCCGAACGGTGACCGGGTCGATGCAAATGATGCCGTCCTTGGAAATATTGGTTCTGACGACGATATCATCTTAGGCCGCGGTGGGGACGACACCATTTTGGCCGGTGATGGAAACGATACCGTGCTGGGCGGTTCGGGCGACGACAGTATCCTGGGCCAGGACGGGAACGACGTTCTGTTCGGCGACGCCGGTGTTGCAGCCACCGGAACTGCGCCGCGCGAAAGCTTTGAGTGGTCCAAGGCACCGGACCCCAGCGGCGACGGCACAGCCATCGACGAAGATGACAACCTCAAGGCGGGCTTTGTACAAAACACGGGCACCGTCAATGTGACATTCGAATTGAAGTCGTTTTCGCCCGACAAGAACGCCCATCAGGAATACACAGCCGACAATCAGAATATTAATGGCATTGTCGGTGACAGCAGCGGTGTGAACAAGAACAGCGCATTCGAGTCCTTCGCCAACAAATCCGGTGAAACTGCCTTTTCTCTGAAGTTTGACACCGAAGTTGATAATGTTTCCTTTAATATCAACGATATCGACAACAGTGGTGCCGTTAAAATCATCGCCTATGACGCGGCCGGGAACAAGCTTGATGTCGATCTGACAGGTGGGTCCTGTGTCGAGCTAAGCAACTCTGGCAACGTGTATCTGGCGAAAAGCAAGGGCGGCGACGAAGAGGCGGACGGGTCCAAATATTCGGTGAATGTTTCGATCGACGGCCCCGTGTCGCGGATCGAATTTGTCCACACCGGATCCACTTCCGGTAACTCGGGCATTAACGTGACGGATGTCTTTTTCGACAATCCGGCCACGTTAATCATCGACGACACCTCGATGGGCGATGACACCATTCATGGCGGCGAAGGTGACGACCTTATCTTTGGCGACAGCGGCAACGCACCGGCAACTGTGCGCGAAAACTTTGAGTGGGAAGGTGTTACAGATCGCCAGATCGACAACGGATTTACCCAAGATACCGGCAATGTCACTGTCAAGTTTTCGCAGGTTATCGACACGGGCAACCACGCGGCCGATGCATCAACCGCCCAGCTCAATACAACCGGCGTTATCTCGAACGGGGATCCGGTTGATGACAACAGCTCGCTCCAATCCGTTACGCATGGCAAGGGCAACACGGGCCAGTTCCAATGGGAATTCTCGGATCCGGTGGCGAATGTTTCGTTCAACATCAACGACCTAGATTATGACGGTATCGTAAAGGTCGAAGCCTATGATCTGAGCGGCAACCTGATCAAAGTGGACCTGACCAGTGGCTCAGGCATAACCCTGTACGACAATGATGCGGCACCCGGCTATGACACGGCAGACAGCAAGGGCGGCGGCGGAAGCGTGGATTCCACCAAATACACAGTGAATGTCAGCATTCCCGGCCCTGTGTCCCGTATCGTTTTGACCCACAGCCAAGACGGCCACAACAATTCGGGCATTAACGTGACCGAAATGTACTATGACACGTCCATTGGTCCAGTTACGCCCGGTACCGAGGGTGGCGATGACGTCATCACCGGTGATGCAGGCAATGACACGATCTATGGCGAAGGTGGCGACGATTCCATCGATGGCGGTGCGAACGACGACTATATCGAAGGCAACAACGGTGACGACACCATCGCGGGTGGCAGCGGTAATGACACCATCTATGGCGACACGCCGGGCGCTGCCCCTGCCATCGCGGCAGCGACGCTTCGCACTGCGGTCGCTGCGACCAGCAGTACCGGTGCCGGGAACGATTCCATCATGGGCGGTGCTGGTGATGACGTCATCGACGGCGGCGCAGGTAACGACACCATTCGCGGCGAGGCTGGCAATGACAGCATGCGTGGCGGTGACGACGAGGATCTGTTCCTTGACGTGAACGGTGGCGATACCATCGACGGTGGTTCCGGCCCGCTCGCGACCGACTATGACGTGATCGATCTGACAGGATCGCTGAATGGTGGCAGTTACCGCCTTGAGAACCTGCGCGGCGATACGGATGCTGGCGACAGCGTCGACGACGGCAGCCGCAACGACGGTCAGGACGGTACAATCGTATTTACCGATGCGGCTGGCAAGGAAACCGGCCGTCTGGATTTCACCAACATCGAAAGCATCGTGCCGTGCTTTACGCCGGGCAGCTTGATCGCGACGGCAAAAGGCCAGCGCCGGGTCGAAGACCTGCAACCGGGTGACATGATCATCACGCGCGATAACGGGTTGCAGGAAATCGCATGGGTCGGTCAAAGATCTTTGACGCAAAAGGATTTCATCCGGCGGCCAGAGCTGAAACCGGTTCTGATCAAGGCGGGATCACTGGGTGAAGACATGCCAGAGCGTGATATCATGGTGTCGCCAAACCACCGGATGCTGATCGCGGACAAAGGGGTGTCGATGTATTTCGACGAACCCGAAGTTCTGGCCGCTGCCAAACATCTGGTCGGGAAAGACGGGATCAGCCACGTGGACGTGCCCGAAACGAGCTATATCCACTTTATGTTCGAGCGCCACGAGGTTGTGCTGTCGGACGGTACCTGGACAGAAAGCTTTTACCCCGGCGATTATACGATCGACGGTCTGGGATCGGATCAGCGGGACGAGATTCTAACGCTATTCCCCGAGCTTGAGACCGAAATGGGCATCAAGAACTACCGGACGGCCCGTCCTACGGTCAAAAAGTACGAAGCCAAGCTGCTGTTTAGCTAAATCCAGATTTAGGCCCGCTGATATTGGGGGGGCTGAGGCTATATTAACCGGGGTGCAGGGTAATCTCTGCGCCCCGGTTTGCATTAGATATATGCGTTTGAGTACAAGTCGGCGCAAATGCGTTGTTGCTTGTCCGAATGAAAGTATTAACCTGCCGTTTAGATCGTCGAAAACGCCGCACGTTGCGAGAGTTCTCGAACGATCACTCTGGGAGGAGAAAATATGACGGACAAAACAAACATTAACCGGCGTTCTTTTCTAACGAAATCCGCCGTTGCCGGCGGTGCTGCTGCTGGCGGTATGCTGGCTGCACCTGCTGTGCTTGCGCAAGCGCCGATCGTGATCAAGATGCAGACATCGTGGAATGATGCCAACATCTGGCAGGATTTTGCGCGCGACTATGCAACCCGCGTCGAAGAAATGTCGGGTGGGCGCCTTAAGGTTGACGTTCTGCCAGCCGGTGCTGTTGTTGCCGCATTCCAGGTGCTGGACGCGGTAAACGACGGTCTGATTGATGCTGCACACTCTGTGCCTGTTTACTGGTACGGCAAAAACAAAGCAGCGTCGTTGTTCGGCACGGGCCCTGTTTTCGGCGGCTCTGCAACAACCATGCTGTCGTGGTTCTATGAAGGCGGCGGTCAGGCACTGTACAACGAATTGACCCAAGACGTTATGGGTCTTGATGTCGTTGGCTACATGGGCTTCCCGATGTTTGCACAGCCCTTTGGTTGGTTCAAAGAAGAAGTGAACAGCGTTGCGGACTTGCAAGGCTTTAAGTATCGCACAGTTGGCCTTGCGGCTGATCTGATGGCCAAACTTGGCATGTCGGTGGCACAGCTGCCCGGCGGCGAGATTGTTCCCGCGATGGAGCGTGGCGTGATCGACGCGTTCGAGTTTAACAACCCATCGTCGGATAAGGATTTTGGCGCGCAGGACGTTGCCAAGAACTACTATCTGTCTTCGTATCACCAGGCGTCTGAAAGCTTTGAATTCCTGTTCTCCAAGACCTTCTTGGAAGATCTGGATCCTGATCTTCAGGCCATCTTGAAATATGGTGTCGAAGCGGTATCGACCGCGAACACAGCCAAAGCGATGAACCGGTATTCGGCGGATCTGCAGTTCTTGCAGAACGATGCAGGCGTAAACGTGCGCCGCACTTCCAAGGAAATCTTGGACGCGCAGCTCAAGGCATGGGACGAGCTGATTCCGGAACTGGAATCGGATCCGTTCATGAAGAAATGTCTCGACAGCCAGCGTGACTGGGTCAGCCGTGTATCTTACTACGAGCTGATGAACTCGCCTGACTACGGGTTGGCTTACGAGCACTACTTCCCCGGCAAAATCCAGCTTTGACCGCATAGGTCAGTGTAAAGAAACGAGCCTCGGCATTTTTTGTGCCGGGGTTCTTACGCGCAGTAAGGGAACACCATGTTATCCATTATCCGCTTTGCCGATAACCTTTCGGCTTGGTTCGGCAAGTCATTCGCGTGGCTTATTTTGTTGATGTCGATCGGCACGGGCTACGAAGTTTTCGTGCGCTATGTAATGAACAACCCAACAGCTTGGGCGCTGGACGTTTCGTTTATCATGTATGGCACACTGTTCATGATGGGCGGTGCCTATACGCTGTCTCGGGGCGGGCATGTTAGGGGCGATTTTCTGTACCGGCTTTTGCAGCCGCGGACCCAAGGCAAGATTGATCTGGTGTTGTACATCCTGTTCTTCTTTCCCGGTGTTACGGCCCTTATTCTGGCCGGTTGGAAATACGCTGCCCGATCATGGCAATACGGCGAGGTGTCGGTAAACAGCCCGGCGGGTGTGCCGATTTATCAGTTCAAAGCAGTAATCGTTGCTGCAGGTATTTTGTTGTTTGTCCAAGGTATCGCACAGGTATGCCGATGCATCATCGCCATCCGCGATAACTATTGGGTGGAACCGGACGAAGACGTGTTCGAGACCGAAGACCTGTTGATGCAAGAGGCCAACAAGGCCGAGAAAGACCATATCACATGACCGATCCGCAAATTGCCCTGATGATGTTGGGCCTGTTCATCATCTTTGTTTTCCTTGGCTTTCCGATTGCATTCACGCTGATGGCGATGGGCATTGGCTTTGGATATTATGCCTATTTCGACGCGCGCCGCATGTGGCGCAGCTTTGACCGATTAGACGAAACTGCGGGGCAGTGGGACCAATGGTCGACCTGGTTCGAGGGGTTTTATAATAACCGAATATTCGACTTATTCGTGAACCAGACCTTTACGGTGATGTCGAACGAAGTTCTGACCGCCGTGCCGCTATTCCTGTTCATGGGCTATATCGTCGAGCGGTCCAACATCGTTGACCGTCTGTTCACCACATTGAACGTCGCGTCCAAAAACGTGCCGGGCTCGATGGGTGTTGCGGCGCTGATCACTTGCGCCTTGTTTGCGACAGCCACAGGTATTGTGGGCGCGGTTGTGACCTTGATGGGTCTGCTGGCGCTGCCTGCGATGCTCAAAGCGCGCTATGATCCGTCATTTGCGGCAGGCATCATTTGCGCGGGGGGTACGCTTGGTATCTTGATCCCACCGTCGATTATGCTGATCGTTTATGCGGCGGCAACCAACGTATCTATCGTGCGTCTCTATGCGGCGGCGTTGTTGCCCGGCCTGACGCTGGTGGGCCTCTATCTGGTCTATATCGTTGGCCGGTCGCTGATCCAGCCATCCTCGGCCCCCAAACCCACCGATGACGAAGTGCCAGACATGCCGATGGGCAAACTGGTGTGGATGATCATCACGTCCTTTGTGCCGCTCGCCTTTTTGATCTTTGCGGTTCTTGGATCGATCCTGTTCGGTCTTGCCACCCCGACCGAGGCGGCATCAATCGGTGCCTTGGGCGGTATCTTTCTGGCCTTTATCTATCGGGCAATGACGTGGCAGCGGATGCGCGAAAGCGTCTATCTGACCGTGCGTACAACGGCGATGGTGTGCTGGCTGTTTGTCGGGTCCTACACCTTCTCGGCGGTGTTCTCGTATCTTGGCGGCGAACATGTGATTTCCGAGTTCGTTCAAGGCATGGACCTCACGCCCATCCAGTTCCTGATCCTTGCCCAGCTGATCATCTTCTTGCTTGGCTGGCCGCTGGAATGGTCCGAGATCATCATCATCTTCGTGCCGATCTTTCTGCCGCTTCTGGCCGTGTTCGAGATCGACCCGCTGTTCTTTGGGATATTGGTGGCGCTTAACCTGCAAACCAGTTTCCTGACGCCGCCCATGGCCATGTCGGCCTATTACCTCAAGGGGATCGCGCCGCCCGAACTTCGGTTGACGCAGATTTTCGCGGGCGTGATGCCGTTCCTGTTCTGTGTGATCCTGTCGATGGTACTGATGTATGTCTTCCCGTCGATCGTGTTCTACCTGCCGGAAATGTTCTATGGACGATAACGCCCCACACGCCGATCACTTGGTCGCGTCGCCTAGCGTGACGTTACTGCGTGATCGGCTGGCATCCGGTGCGCTGGATGCCATTGTCCTGGTCGAAAGCTATATCAAACGGATCGAATCCCGCGAGGCCGAGGTCGGCGCGTGGGCTTGGTTCGATGCAGATTTCGTGCGCGCGCAGGCTAAAACGCTGGACGCACAGCGCCGTGCAGGGCTGCCGTTGGGCCGTTTGCACGGGCTTCCGGTGGGATTGAAAGACGTGATCGATACCCTGCGCATTCCGACAGAAAACGGATGCGCGGGCGATGCGGGGCGGGTACCACTGCGCGACGCCTTTATCGTTGAGCGTCTCAAGAAAGAGGGCGCGATCATCATGGGCAAGACGGTCACGACCGAACTTGCCTTTATGCACCCGGGCAAAACCGCCAACCCGCATAATCTGGCCCATACGCCGGGCGGATCATCGCAAGGGTCTGCTGCCGCAGTGGCCGATGGCATGGTCCCTTTGGCCGTTGGCACGCAAACCGGCGGGTCGATCATCCGGCCTGCATCGTTTTGTGGCGTGACCGGATACAAGCCGACATTCGGCGCGATCCCGCGACGCGGGGTTTTGACCCAATCGCCAACGCTGGACACCATCGGTGTTTTCGCCAGCGATCCCGCAGGGGCCGCATTGCTGGCCGAGGTTCTGTTCGGCCATGATATCGACGACCCGGCAACCACATTGGCCCCCACACCTGCGCTGCATGCGGCGGCGGTGTCAAAGCCACCTCTGCCGCCGGTGTTCGGTTTTATGCGCCCTCCGGGCTGGGACGATCACGCCGAGCCGCAGTTGAAAGAAGCCTTTAACGAACTGATTGCGGCACTTGGCGATCAGGCGTTTGAATTGCCGCTGCCATCTGTGTTCCAGTCCGCCGTCGAGCAGCGCAAAATGATCAATTTTGCGGAAATGGCCTATCACTATTACCCCTACGCCCGCGATATGGGAGTTCAGTTGGGGCAGGTGACGCGGGATGCGATCACTAAGGGGAACGCGGTTCTGGCCCGCGATTACCAATCAGCCTGCGATATGCCCAAGGTGTTGAATGCAGCACTGGATGAATTACTGACCCGCTGCGACGCTTTGATTTGCCCGTCGGCAACCGGGCCCGCACCGCGCGGGCTTGAAACGACCGGCGATCCGATTTTCAACGGTCTTTGGACATTCTGCGGCGCACCTTGCATCAGCCTGCCGCTTCTCACCTCGGTCGAGGGGCTGCCAATGGGCGTCCAGCTTGTCGGGGAACGTGGCAATGACGCGCGCCTGATGCGCACGGCGCAATGGCTGTTCGACTGGGCCGATGGCGCAACACAATAAGGAATGAAATGACATGAACCGCATACTTGCCCTTTTCGCATTCGCCACGCTTGCTGTATTTTTGCTGATTTTAGCAGTCAAAGTGCCAAGCCCTGATCTGGTGATCATTGTCGTCGTGACCCTCGGGTTCGTAGGTTATGATTTTGCCACCTCAAGCAAAAACAAGCGAGATTAACCTCATGCCCAAGCCGGTTATCTGGATTACGCGCACGCTCTCTGACGCCACCCTGACCCGTGCCCGCCGCGACTACGAGGTGATCTGGGACCCTGCAGATACACCGGGCAGCGCGGATGATATCATCGCGATGAGCGCCAAGGTGGATGGCATCATCCCGTGTCATTCCGAACATTTCAGCGCCGATGTCGTGGCCCGACTTGATCCACGGCTTCGTATCGTCGCGAACCATTCCGTTGGCGTCGATCACTGCGATCTACCAGCGCTGCGGGCCAAGGGGATTACGGTTACGAATACGCCCGGCGTGCTCTCGGATGCCACGTCTGAACTGGCGATGATGCTGATGCTGGGGGCCGCACGTCACGCGGTCGAGGGGGATCGCACAGTGCGGTCCGGCGAATGGAAAACCTGGTCTCCCGGCTTTTTGGTGGGCAAGCAGGTCACCGGTGCGCGATTGGGAATTGTTGGTATGGGTGGCGTTGGCCGCGCATTTGCCCGCAAGGCGCGTGGCTTTGATATGGAAATCCATTATCACAACCGCAGTCGTCTTTCGCCCGAGGATGAGGCCGGCGCGATCTATCATGAGAACCTTGATGATCTATTGGCGGTCGCCGATTTCCTGTCATTGCACTGTCCCGCAACGCCGGACACGACCGGATTGCTGAACGCCAAACGGCTGGCGCAATTGCCCAAGGGTTGCGTGGTGGTGAACACGGCGCGGGGCGCATTGGTGGATGAAGATGCATTGCTGCAGGCCGTTGAAAGCGGCCATGTCGGCGCGGCTGGGCTTGATTGTTTTGTCACTGAACCGGGTGGCAATCCGGCCTTGGCACAGCATGAAAACATCATGATGATGCCTCATGTCGGCAGCGGCACGGTGACGACGCGTAATGCCATGGGCTTCAAAGCGCTTGATAATCTGGACGCGTTTTTCCGCGGTGATACGCCCCCCGACAAGCTCTGATTATCTTAGCGACACGGTGCCTTTTAGCTGTTGAAATTCGCCATAAGCTGGTGGAATTTCTCGCCTTGGACGGCCACGTGACGGCGCAGGACAGCGGCGGCTTTTTCAACATCTCCGGCCTCGAGCGCTGCGACGATCTCGCGGTGTTCTGCCATGGATTGCCCCATGCGCCCGCGAAACCGCAGCTGCATTTTACGGTAGGCCCGTAGCTTGCTTTGCAATCTCAACGCTTGTTTTTCCAGATAACCGTTTGCGGACCCGCGATAGATGATCTGGTGGAATTTCTCGTTCTCGGCATAGTATTGCGCGTGATCATTCTGGTTGATCGCCTCTTGGCAGCGGATGTTGGCCTCGGCCAGTTGTTGCAATCCCGCTTCGGTAATGCGGGACGCTGCCAACCTGCCACAAGACGATTCCAGTTCGGCCATCATCTCGAACATCTCCATCAGTTCGACAGGGCCGGGCAGACGTACAAATACACCCCGTCGTGGGATTTGTTCGGCAATACCGGTCGCAACTAGCACCTGAAGCGCCTCGCGCACGGGGGTCCGGGAAACGCAGAACTGATCCGCCAGCTTTAGTTCATCCAGCCGTTCGCCATCACGGTATTTGCCAGCAAACACATGCTGTTCCAAGGTTTCGGCGATCTTGTCTGCGCGTCTTATTTCCATGGCGACAATTTAGCAGTGGTCGAAATATAATGCAATGCACGTCAGATTGTATACAAGATGTTTGACTTGGGATGCAGGACGTGGAAAGCATTGTTCCGTAGAACCGGGGCTTTTGACCTTGGTCGCATTCTGGGAGGAATATATGAAAATGACTGCACTCAAGGCAGCGGCGACGCTTGCCTGCTTTACACTCGGCTCTGCTGCTTACGCCGAAACCCTGCGCCTGTCGCACCAATGGTCCAACAAAGACGTACGTCATCAGGTTGCACAGATGGTCGCAGACGATGTTGCGGCGGCGAATGTCGATCTGGAAATCCAGATTTTCGGGTCCAAGTCGCTGTTCAAACCACGCGAGCAATATCGCCCCCTTAGCGGTGGCCAGCTGGATATGACAGTGCTGCCCCTTAGCTATGCCGGTGGCCAACAGCCTGCGTTTAACCTGACATTGATGCCCGGTATGGTGAAAAACCACGATCACGCTGCCCGGCTTAGCGCGTCGCCCTTTATGGCCGCGCTCGAAGAGAAAATGGCCGAAGATGATGTTATGGTCTTGGTCCACGGATATCTGGCGGGTGGTTTTGTCGGCAAAGACAAATGCATCACCAAACCCGAAGACGTGAAAGGTCTGCAAACCCGCGCGGCTGGTAAGGCGTTTGAACAAATGTTGGCAGGGGCAGGGGCATCGATTGCGTCCATGGCATCCTCCGAGATTTACAACGCCATGCAAACCGGCGTTCTGACAGCTGCAAACACATCATCGTCGTCCTTCGTGTCCTACCGGATCTACGAACAGGTTGCGTGCTATACCCCTGCGGGCGATGTCGCGTTGTGGTTCATGTATCAGCCACTGTTGATGAACAAATCCAAGTTTGACGGCCTGACAGCTGATCAGCAAAAAGCATTGCGTGACGCATCCGCCAAAGCACAAGCATTCTATCTGGAAGAAGCCAAAAAGCAGGATGCTGAATCCGAGCAGGTGTTCCGTGACGCGGGCGTGGAAATTGCGCAGATGACGCCGGCAGACTTTGACGCCTGGCGTGCCCTGGCACAGGAAACATCCTACAAAGCGTTCGTAGCAGATGTGCCAGACGGTCAAGCGCTGCTCGATATGGCGTTGTCGGTCGAATAATCCAACTAAGGAAGGCTGCAGATATGTGGCCTTCCTTGCACATGTGACAATCTCAAACTTCTAAGGATGGTGTTATGGCGGGCCAAAGCTCGGCCGTCGCTGCGCGGACAGGGGATAATCTGTTCTTGCGTGTTGTGGCTGCTCTTTCAACGGTTGCAGGGTGGTGTTCAGCGGCGATGATCGTCGCGGCGGTGGCCATTACCTGTCAGATGATTTTTATCCGCTTCGTGCTGAACGGATCGACCATCTGGCAAACCGAAGCGGTGATTTATCTGGCAATCGCGTCAACGCTGGTGGGGCTGCCCTATGTGCAGCGTCTGCGTGGGCATGTGAACGTCGATCTGGTCCCGATCTCGCTGGGGCCGCGTGCGCGTTATATCATGGCGATTTTCACCTTGTCGTTGTCCACCATCATGGTCGGGATCATGCTGTGGTACGGCTATGAATTCTGGCACCTCGCCTTTGAACGCAACTGGAAATCCGACACCATTTGGGGCGTCCGCCTGTGGATCCCCTATGCCGCGCTGCCCATCGGTTTTGCGTTGTTCTTGTTGCAGTTGATTGCTGATCTGATCGCGGTCGTTTTGAAAATTGATAAGCCGTTCGGCTTGGAGGATAACTAGTGGATCCGCTCACACTTGGCGCGTTTGTCGCCTTTAGCACGATTATCGTTCTGTTTTCCGGTGTGTCGGTGGCGCTTGGCCTGCTGATCGTATCGACAGGGTTTTTGATGATCTTCGACGGGATGCGGTCGCTTGAGCTGTTGCCCGAAATCCTGTTCGGCAAGCTGGACAACTTTGCGCTTTTGTCGATCCCGATGTTCATCATCATGGGCTCGTCTATTGCATCCACACGGGCAGGGGCCGACCTTTACGAGGCGCTCGAGCGCTGGCTGACCCGTGTGCCGGGCGGGTTGGTGATTTCCAACCTCGGGGCCTGTGCGTTGTTCGCGGCCATGTCCGGGTCCAGCCCTGCCACCTGTGCCGCGATTGGCAAGATGGGCATCCCCGAGATGCGCAAACGTGGTTATCCAGACGGGGTGGCGGCTGGGTCGATTGCGGCGGGCGGTACCTTGGGTATTCTGATCCCGCCGTCGGTGACAATGATCGTGTACGGCATTGCCACTGAAACCTCGATCGGGCGTCTGTTTTTGGCGGGTGTGATCCCCGGCTTGCTGCTGGTTGCGCTGTTCATGGCATGGTCGCTGTATTCCACATGGAAATCGGGAAACCGTGAATTGCTGGCGACGGGCAACTATACGTGGAAGGAAAAGTTTGAAATCCTGCCGCGCGTGTTGCCGTTCCTGTTCATCATTCTTGGTGTGCTGTACGCGATGTATGGCGGTGTTGCGACCCCGTCTGAAACTGCGGCTGTGGGCGCGCTTTTGTGTCTGTTGATCGCCATGGTGATCTACAAGCTGTGGAACCCGCGTGACCTGTGGGTCGTGCTGCGTGACAGCACCAAAGAAAGCGTGATGATCCTGTTCATCATCGCCGCGGCGGGTGTGTTTTCCTACATGCTATCCAGCCTTTATATCACGCAATCCATCGCCAACTGGATTGGCACCTTGGATGTGAACCCGTGGGTGTTGATGGGCTTTGTGAATGTGTTTTTGCTGATTGCGGGCTTCTTTTTGCCACCCGTTGCGGTGATCTTGATGGCGGCACCGATCCTGTTGCCGATCATTACGACGGCGGGCTTCGATCCGATCTGGTTCGCGGTGGTGCTGACGATCAACATGGAAATCGGGCTGATCTCGCCTCCGGTGGGGTTGAACCTTTATGTGATCAACGGCATCGCGCCTGATATCTCGTTGAAAACCATTCTGATGGGATCGCTGCCTTTCGTCGCCTGTATGGTGCTGGCGATCATCCTGCTATGCATCTTTCCGGGGCTGGCCACGTGGTTGCCCGACGCGGTGATGGGTGTCGCGATATGAGCTTTATCTCGGGCCTTCTCGCTTCGGTTTTCGAGCGCAGCTATCGCAGGGCGATCTCGGACGAGGCCGAGGGGCACACCACAAGCGAGCTGTGTCGCCAATTGCTTGGCAGCCATGGCGAAGTGTCCGGCAGCACCTTGGCCCGGCTGATCTTTGACCGCTACGGCGCGATGAACAGTGATGAAAAACAATCGTTTTTCGAGTTCATGACGACCAGTCTAGAGATCGACCCCCAAGCGGTCCGCGACACGCTCAAGGCCTATAGCGATGCCCCATCCAAGAAAAGCTATCGCGCGTTTGCCCGCGCCTGCGAGCCCCAGCGTCAGGAATTGGCGCGCCGGTTAAATCAGGTGCCGGGCGGGACGGGGCAGTTGGTCGCGATGCGCAAAGACCTATTGGCGATGCTACGCGATCAACCTGCGCTTGAGCCGCTGGACGTGGATTTCCAGCATTTGTTTGCCTCGTGGTTTAACCGCGGCTTTCTGGTGCTGCGCCCGATCAATTGGTCTAGCCCCGCGAATATTCTGGAGAAAATCATCGCCTACGAGGCAGTGCATGCCATCGACAGTTGGGATGATCTGCGCCGCAGGGTGCAGCCTGCCGACCGGCGGTGTTTCGGGTTTTTTCACCCCGCCATGCAAGACGAGCCGCTGATTTTCGTCGAAGTCGCCCTGACCAAGGGCACCCCGAATTCCGTTCAGGCCTTGCTGGCTGACGGGCGCGACGCCATCAGCGCTGATGACGCCGATACCGCGGTTTTCTATTCGATTTCGAATTGTCAGGCGGGGCTTGCGGGGATTTCCTTTGGCAACTCGCTGATCAAACAGGTGGTGGCCGATCTGTCACGCGACCTGCCGAACCTCAAGACTTTCGTCACGCTTTCCCCGATCCCCGGTCTGAACAAATGGCGCGCGTCAGCTGATCCTGTGATCGCGGCAGGGGCCGATGACACCGCCGTCGCCGCCCACTATCTGATCGAGGCCAAGCGCCCCGGCGGCAATCCCCTTGACCCGGTCGCGCGGTTCCATCTGGGCAACGGTGCCATGGTGCACGCCGTTCACGCAGATGCCGATGTGTCCCCGAACGGGATGAAGCAATCGAATGGTGTGATGGTCAACTATCTGTATGATCTGTCGCAAATATCAAAGAACCACGAACAGTTCGTCAGCGAAAAAACGGTTGTTGCATCCTCAGAGGTACGCGCGCTAAGCGCTTCCTGTGGATCTGAAGTATAGGAATTTGAAGTATGGCTAATCCGCTTTTTGATAGTCTTTTTGGGAAACACGCGGGCAAATCGCAGGTGTTTTTGCAGTTGGCTGACGGGCAGACGATCACCTATGCGGATTTTCTGCGCATGGCCGCACAATATGCCAACGCCCTGACCAAATTCGGGTTGGTTCCCGGTGACCGTCTGGCCGTGCAAATTGCCAAATCCCCGCAAGCCTTGGCCGTCTATGCCGCTTGCGCACAGGCTGGCGTTATTTTCCTGCCGCTGAACACAGCCTACACTCCCGAAGAGGTGTCGTATTTCGTTGAAAACAGCGGCGCGCGGCTGGTGTTGTGCGATCAGGCCAAACACGCGGGCATGGCTCCCGTGGCTAAGGCATGCGGCGCTGAACTGGCGACCATGAATGCCGATGGATCAGGCACGTTTGCCGATGTGGCAGCGGGCATGCCCGACAGCTTTGCAACCGTTGACCGGACACTCGATGATCTGGCCGCGTTCTTGTACACCTCGGGCACCACGGGCCGGTCCAAAGGGGCCATGCTGACGCAAGGCAACCTGCTGTCGAATGCGGAAACATTGGTCAGTGAATGGCAGTTCACCAAAGACGATGTTTTGCTGCACGCCTTGCCGATTTTCCACACGCACGGGCTGTTTGTTGCGTCGAACATCATATTGCTTACGGGCGGTCAGATGATTTTCCTGCCGGCCTTTGACGTCGACCAGATCATTGAAAACCTGCCCAAATCCACATCCCTGATGGGCGTGCCGACGTTTTACACGCGGCTTCTGGGCGACCCGCGCTTTACCAAAGAACTGGTCGCGCATATGCGGCTTTTCGTGTCAGGCAGCGCGCCGCTGTTGGCGGAAACCCATGTCCAGTTTGAAAAGCTGACCGGGCTGCGCATCCTTGAACGCTATGGCATGACCGAAACCAATATGAACACCTCGAACCCGTATTCGGGCGAACGGCGTGCGGGCACTGTCGGCTTTCCGCTGCCGGGGGTAGAGCTGAAGATCACCGACAGCAAAACCGGCGAGACCTTGCCCCAGGGTGAGATCGGCGAGATCGAAGTCCGCGGACCGAACGTGTTCAAAGGCTATTGGCAAATGCCGGAAAAGACCGCCGAGGAACTGCGCGAAGACGGGTTCTTTATCACTGGCGACTTGGGGCAAATCGACGACGACGGCTATGTTCATATTGTCGGGCGCAACAAGGATATGATCATTTCGGGCGGCTACAACATCTACCCCAAGGAAATCGAGCTGCTTCTGGACGAGGAAGAAAACGTGCTGGAATCCGCAGTGATCGGCGTGCCGCATCCTGACTTTGGCGAAACTGTCGTGGCGATCTTGGTGCCTGCGCCCACGGGTCAGCCCGATGTCGACGCGATCAAGGCAAATATCGCAACCTCGCTGGCGCGGTTCAAGCATCCGCAAAAGATGATTATCATGCCCGAACTGCCCCGCAATACGATGGGGAAGGTGCAGAAAAAGGCACTGCGCGATCAGTTCAAAGACCTGTTCGCGGGCTAAACCAAGCGGGATGCCCTAAAGGGCGTCCGCCAAAATCCCGACCAGTTCTGACTGTGACAGGACAAAGGGGTTCCCTTTCATTGACGACGCCCCAGCCGAGGCTTGGGCGATGTCATCAAGATCGGCCGCCGTGACGCCCATGTCGGCCAGCCCCCGCAGACCCATCTTGCGCGACCATGTTTTCAACTGCGCCAGACCCGTGCCATCTGTGCCGTCACCAAACTGGCGGTCGATCTGATCCAAGACCCAGACTAAGCGGCTGTGAACCTCTGTCCCTGCGTCCGCCTTGCGCATGTGGGATGCCAGAACCGCAGGCAAAAGCGTGCCGCAGATTTCGCCGTGGGGCGCGTTGGTTCTGCCGCCAATCACGCCAGCAAAACCGTGCACCGCCCCCAAACCCGCATTGGCCAAGGCCAACCCGCCCCAAGTGCTGACCCGCGCCATGTCATCCCACGCAGCGGGTGCATCGTTCTCAACCACGTCCCTGATCGCGCCAAGCCCGGTTGGAATGGCCGACAGGCACAGCGCGTCGGTCATCGGGTTTGCCTTGATCGAAAGATAGGGCTCAATCACTTGGGTGATGGCGTCCAGCCCCGCCGCCAGCGTGACGCGGCGCGGTGCGCCTTGCATCAGGCCTGCATCAACGATGGCGATGTCGGGGATCATCCGCGGATCGCGCAGGCTGACCTTGATACCGTGGTCCGGCACCGTAATCACCGCGTTTTTCGTGACCTCGGCACCCGTCCCGGCGGTGGTCGGCAGGGCGATTAGCGGCAGTGGGGCATGGTCAAGCGGACGGCTGGTGCCCACGACCTCAAGGTATTCTTGCGGCGGGGATGCACAGGGGATGAGGGCGGCCAATGCCTTGCCAAAGTCGATGACCGCGCCGCCACCCAAAGCGATGACGACATCGGGATTGAACCCTTTCATCTGTGCCAATGCCAGTTGGATATCCGGCAAGCTGGGTTCGTTCTGGCAGCCAAGGGTGCGCACCGTCATTCCGGCATCCGTACAGGCGTTTACCAACCAATCGGCACGTCGCGCATTTGCTCCATGGACCAGCAGAACGTTGCTGCCAAACGCACGGGCAAGGCTGGGGGCTTGCGCGCTTTGACCACGGCCGAAATGGATCGCTTGGGGGCTAAAGAATGAAAACATATCCGGTTCCTTGCGCTTTTGGGAGGCGGTAATTCAGACGCTCAGTGTCGCCTGAACGGCCCTTTTCCAACCGTCGTATTTCTGGCCGCGCAGGGTTTCACCCATATGCGGTGAAAACTGGGTCTCGCGCGCCCATGCTGCGGCAAACCCCTGTTGATCAGGGTATAGGCCCGCCCGCATCCCTGCCAGCCACGCGACCCCCAAGGCGGTGGTTTCGTGGTTAACGGGGCGGTCCACAGGGGCCGCGATAATATCCGACAAAAACTGCATCGCCCAATCATTGGCCGCCATGCCACCATCCACCCGCAAGGTGGGCTGCACGCCAGTGGCTTTCCAATCTGCCGACATCGCCTCAAGCAGGTCGCGGGTCTGATAGCCGACGCTTTCAAGCGCTGCTTTGGCCATTTCAGCAGGCCCCGTGCCACGGGTCAGCCCAAAGGTGGCACCACGGCAATCGGGGTTCCAATAGGGCGCGCCAAGCCCGACAAAGGCGGGGACTAGGATCACGTTCTGATGTGGATCGGCCTGTTCGGCCAGCGCTTGGGTCTGTGCCGCGTCCGAGATGATTTTCAGCCCATCGCGCAGCCATTGCACCACCGCACCGGCCACAAAAATCGACCCCTCAAGCGCATAGGTGGGTTTGCCGTCCAGCTGATAGGCGATGGTCGTCAGCAAGCGGTTGTTCGATTGCACAGGCGTGTCACCGGTATTGAGCAGCGCAAAACACCCTGTGCCATAGGTTGATTTCAACATGCCGGGTTCAAAGCAGGCCTGCCCGATGGTGGCTGCCTGCTGGTCGCCTGCAACGCCGTAGATCGGAACAGGACTGCCAAACAGTTCGGCTTGGGTCTGGCCGAAATCAGCGGCGCAATTCTTGACCTCGGGCAGCATTTCCATGGGGATGTCCAGCAGACCGCATATGGTCTGGCTCCACCGGCCTTTGTGAATATCATATAGCATCGTGCGGGCGGCATTGGTGGCGTCGGTGGCATGTACGGCCCCGCCGGTCAGCTTCCAGATCAGGAAACAATCGACGGTGCCAAACAGCAGCTCGCCCTTGGCAGCGCGGTCGCGGGCACCGTCAACGTGGTCTAAAATCCAGCCCAGTTTGCTGGCCGAAAAATACGGGTCCAGCAAAAGGCCCGTGCGGGCGGTGATCATCGGCTCGTGACCGGCATCGCGCAGGGTCCGACAGGTGTCGGCTGTGCGGCGGTCTTGCCAGACGATGGCGTTGTAAACGGGATCGCCCGTTGTCTTGTCCCAGACAATGACGGTTTCGCGCTGGTTGGTGATGCCGATGCCGGAAATATCCGACGCCGTAATACCCGCGCTTTCAATCGCATCGCGGCAGGTCGCAACGGTGGTGTCCCACAGGTTTACGGGGTCATGTTCAACCCAGCCCGATTGCGGGAAATGCTGGGGGAATTCTTGCTGCGACTGCGCCGTGACGGCCATCGCGCCATCAAAAACAATCGCGCGGGTCGAGGTTGTGCCCTGATCAATTGCAAGAATAAAGGTCATATGGATCCCCGTTGCGTTAGGTGAAAAAGCGGCCACCTTGAGGGGCAGCCGCTGATCTGAACTTTAGGCACATGGCCCGATGGTTCAAGAGTTAGGAAAATCCGGGGCCAGATGCCAAGCCCCGGAAGGGTCGTTTACTGCCAGGATTTGATCAGCTCGTCATAAGCGATGGTCACTGGCGTTTCGTCTTCGTTTGCCAGTTTCGCTTTGGGCGAACCGGGCTGCGACAGCCAGTACTCTGGGTCCATTTCTTCGTTCATGACCGGGCCATACTCGCCCTGAACACCGGCACGCTCCAGACGGATCAGAACTTTTTCCTGATCTGCGCAAAGTGCATCAAGCGCTTCTTGTGGGGTTTTCGCACCGGACATTGCGTCGCCGATGTTCTGCCACCACAGTTGGGCCAGCTTTGGATAGTCAGGAACGTTGGTGCCTGTTGGCGACCACTGAACCCGTGCTGGGGAACGGTAGAATTCAACCAGACCACCCAGTTTCGGCGCACGCTCGGTAAAGCTTTCGTGCTGGATCGTGGATTCTCGAATGAATGTCAGACCAACATGGCTTTTCTTCACGTCCACAGTCTTGGAAGTCACGAACTGCGCATAAAGCCACGCGGCTTGTGCACGGTCCACAGGTGTGGATTCCATCAGCGTCCAGGAACCGGCATCTTGGTAGCCGATCTTGGTGCCTTCGGTCCAATATGCACCGTGTGGGGAAGGGGCCATGCGCCATTTTGGCGTGCCGTCTTCGTTCATCACGGGCAGATCAGGTTCTACGGAAGCTGCGGTAAAGGCAGTGTACCAGAACATCTGCTGGGCAACGTTACCTTGGGCAGGGATTGGTCCCGCTTCAGAGAATGTCATACCGGCAGCGGCAGGCGGGGAGTATTTTTCCAGCCATTCGATTGCTTTGGTCACAGCGTAAACAGCTGCTGGTCCGTTTGTGGCACCACCACGCGCAACGCAGGACCCGACGGGCTGCGATTTCTCGTTAACGCGGATACCCCATTCGTCGACGGGCAGACCGTTTGGTTCGCCCACGTCACCGGCACCAGCCATGGACAGCCACGCGTCAGTGTAACGCCAGCCAAGCGACGGGTCTTTCTTGCCGTAGTCCATGTTGCCAAAGACTTCGCCTTCGACGCCAAGACGCGACAGATCGCGACCGGTGAAGAATTCAGCGATGTCCTCGTAAGCGGACCAGTTGACCGGAACACCCAGATCATAGCCATATTTCGCTTTGAAATCAGCCTTGTTCTGTTCGTCGTTGAACCAATCGTAGCGGAACCAATAAAGGTTCGCGAACTGCTGGTCGGGCAGTTGGTAGACCTTGCCATCGGGACCCGTTGTAAAGGACAGGCCGATGAAATCTTGCAGATCAAGGTTGGGGTTCGTGACAGCCGCACCTTCGCCCGACATCCAGTCGGTCAGGTTGCGCGCCTGCTGGTACCGCCAGTGTGTCCCGATCAGATCGGAGTCGTTGATATAGGCGTCGTAGATGTTTTCGCCCGACTGCATTTGCGTTTGCAGCTTTTCAACAACGTCACCTTCGCCGATCAGGTCATGGGTGACCTTGATGCCGGTGATGGCCTCGAACGCCGGGGCCAGAATGTTGGATTCATATTCGTGGGTGCCGATTGTCTCGGAGACCACATTGATGGACATGCCTTGGTAAGGCTGTGCTGCATCTACAAAGAATTGCAGTTCAGCTTCTTGATCGGCGCGTGACAGCGTCGAAAGATCGCCGATCTCGCTATCAAGGAATGCCTTGGCGGCATTCATGTCTGCGAACGCTGGCGCGCCAAGCATGCAAGCAGCAAGCCCGATGGCAGTCGTTCCTTTTAGTCGCAAGTTCATGGTTGTTCCTCCCTAAATTAGAACAGTGAAAGCAGCCCCGGTTCTTGCACGCCGGGGTACCTGATCGACTACACCCAGCGGAAAACCGCGATGGCGTAGAAGAAACACACAATCAGTGCCCCCCATTGGGGCGCGCTGAGCAGCCCAAGCCAGGCCAGATTGATAAAGGCCGACCCCAGCAGCGTGATGAAAAGACGGTCACCACGGGTTGTTTCGATCCCCAGCACACCATTTTTTGGTGTTTCCGGAAATTTGATGGCCAGCACGGTGAAGGTCACCAGCGTGGCCGCAATGATTGCGAAGAATATGGCGGTCGGCCATGTCCATGCCATCCATTCCATTAGACGTTCCTCCGATACAGTTCATGATTGTCGCCATTCTCGCGCACACCGAGGATGGCTAAATGTTGAAATTCGCGTCGAATTACATCATCATTAAGTGCCTTCTGGAACATCTTGCCAAAGGCATTCCGTTGAGAACCCGTGATCTCTACATTCCAGACATCACGAAAAAGATCCTTGATTTCAAAATTTTGGTTGGTCGGTGCCTCTGCAGTTCTTCGCAAAAGTTCACCCCGCCATCGAACCCAAGGCGCTAGTTCAAGTGGTCCCATTATACCCTCCCTAGGGCAAAACCCTTGGCGATGTAGTTGCGAACAAAATAGATGACCAAGGCACCCGGTACGATCGTGAGAACCCCCGCAGCGGCGAGAACACCCCAATCGATGCCCGACGCGCCCACGGTGCGGGTCATGGTGGCGGCAATCGGTTTGGCGTCGACGCTGGTCAAGGTGCGGCTCAGCAGCAGTTCAACCCATGAGAACATGAACAAGAAAAACGCCGTCACCCCGATACCGGAGGCGACCAGCGGCGTGAAAATCTTGATGAAGAACCGCGGAAAGGAATAGCCGTCGATATAGGCCGTTTCGTCAATTTCCTTGGGCACGCCGCGCATGAACCCTTCGAGGATCCAAACCGCCAGCGGTACGTTGAACAGACAATGCGCAAGGGCGACGGCGATATGGGTGTCGAACAACCCGACAGAGCTGTAGAGCTGGAAAAACGGCAGAGCGAAAACCGCGGGCGGGGCCATCCGGTTGGTCAGCAGCCAGAAGAACAGGTGCTTGTCGCCCATAAAGGAATAGCGGCTGAACGCATAGGCAGCAGGCAGTGCAACCGCCAGCGAGATCACCATGTTCATCACCACATAGGCCATCGAATTCAGATAGCCTGTGTACCACGACGCATCCGTAAGAATGGTCAGGTAGTTGTCGAACGTCAGGTTCTGCGGCCACAGGGTAAAGCTGTTGAGGATCTCTGTGTTGGTCTTGAGGCTCATCATCACCAACCAGTAGATCGGTAACAGCAGGAACAGCAGGTACAGGCCCATCACAACGGCGCTGCCATTCACGGACGGCAGGCCTAATCCGCGTTTCTCGGGGGATTGGGTTAGATCGGACATCAGTTGCCATCCCTTTTATCAAGGTTCGTCATGACGGTGTAGAACACGTAGGACACCAGCAGGATCACCAGGTAATACATGATCGAGAACGCGGCCGCCGGGCCAAGGTCGAACTGACCCAAGGCCATCTTGACCAGATCGATCGACAGGAATGTCGTCGCATTGCCGGGGCCACCGCCCGTGACCACAAACGGTTCCGTGTAGATCATGAAACTGTCCATAAACCGCAGCAGAATGGCGATCATCAACACGCCCATGATCTTGGGCAGTTCGATAAAGCGGAACACTTTCCAGCGGCTGGCTTGGTCGATTTTCGCGGCTTGGTAATAGGCGTCGGGAATGGATTGCAGACCGGCATAGGCCAGCAGGGCCACCAGCGACGTCCAGTGCCAGACATCCATCACAATGACGGTAATCCACGCGGCAGTGGGGTCTTGGGTATAGTTATAGTCGATGCCAAGCGCGGCCAGCGTATGCCCCAGCAGGCCGATATCGACACGGCCAAAGATTTGCCAGATCGTGCCGACCACGTTCCACGGGATCAGCAGCGGCAGGGACATCAACACCAGACAGAGCGACGCCCAAAAGCCTTTCTTGGGCATGTTCAGCGCGACAAAAATGCCCAGCGGAATCTCGATCGCCAGAATGATCAGCGAAAAGACGATCTGACGCCCCAAAGCATCCCACATCCGTTCCGAGGCAAGCATTTCCTCGAACCACTCAAGCCCGGCCCAGAAGAACTGGTTGTTGCCAAAGGTGTCTTGGACCGAATAATTCACCACGGTCATCAGCGGGATCACGGCGGAAAAGGCGACCAGCACCAGCACGGGCAGAATAAGAAACCATGCTTTTTGATTGACTGTCTTGTTCATGATCAAGCCACCTTTGGCGCGATGCGCCAGCTGTTGGAATACACGTTCACACCTGCGGGATCGAACACGATGCGGTTCATATCGGGCGAGATTTCGGAACCTTCGGCGGCGATCACGTTGATCTCGGTGCCTTGGAAATCGGCGCGCACGATCTTGTGGCGGCCCACGTCTTCGACCCGTTTGATGGTGACGGGCAGGCCGCTGTCGCCAGCCTGAAGCGACGTGAATTCGGGCCGCACGCCCAGTTCGACCTTGCCCGTAGGGGTGCCAAAACCCTTGCCCAATGCGATCTCAACGCCGCCGATCACGGCCTTGTCGTCTTTCACGGTGGCTTCCATCAGGTTCATACCGGGCGAGCCGATGAAATAACCGACAAAAGTGTGTTCAGGGGTTTCGAACAGTTCCTGCGGCGTGCCCATCTGGACGACGCGACCATCATACATCACAACGACCTTATCGGCAAAGGTCAGCGCCTCGGTCTGGTCATGGGTCACGTAAATCATGGTGTGACCGAATTCGTGGTGCAGCGATTTCAGCTGCGTGCGCAATTCCCATTTCATATGGGGGTCGATCACGGTCAGCGGCTCGTCAAACAGCAGCGCGTTCACGTCTTCGCGCACCATACCACGGCCCAGTGATATCTTTTGCTTGGCATCGGCGGTCAGCCCGCGCGCCTTGCGGTTCAGCGTGTCTTCCATCCCGATCATCGCGGCGATCTGTTGAACGCGGTCTTGGATATAGGCCGGATCAGCGCCCCGGTTGCGCAGCGGAAAGGCCAGATTGTCGCGCACGGTCATCGTGTCGTAGACCACGGGAAACTGGAACACCTGCGCGATGTTGCGCTGTGTGGTCGGGGCCATTGTCATGTCTTTATCGTCAAACAGGATGCGCCCCTGACTGGGGTGCAGCAGACCAGAGATGATGTTCAGCAACGTCGACTTGCCACAACCCGATGCCCCCAGCAGCGCGTAGGCCTCGCCGTCGGACCAATCAAGGTTCAGTTCCTTGAGCGCAAAATCGTCTTCGGTGACGGGTTTGGGCAGATAGGAATGTGCCAGATTATCGAGGGTGATTTTTGCCATGTCGTGCTCCCTCAGGCTGCTGTTGCATAGGATGCAGGGGCGACTGACGTGCCGTCTTCTGCAAAAATATAGACGTGGGCGGGGTCCAGATAGACATCCAGCGTCGACCCGATCTTGAGGTTTTTGACCCCGTGGATCAGGCCCACCCAGTTTTCCCCGTGGTGATCCAGATGCACGAATGTTTCTGATCCGGTGATCTCGGTCACGTGCAGCTTGGCGCTAAAGGTCAGGGCGGTTGGTGTCGGCTTTGCCAGCTCAAGATGGTTGGGGCGGAAACCGGCAAGGTAATCGCCATCGCCAAGCGACGCGAACGTGCCGGTCGCCGGGGCGGTTTGACCGTCGCCAAAGGACAGGCGATCGCCGGATTTCCGGACGCTGACGAAGTTCATCGGCGGGTCCGAGAAAACGCGCGCGGTCGTCGCATCGACCGGCTGGCGGTACACAATCGGCGTGCGGTCAAACTGCGTGATCCGGCCTTCCCACATCGCGGCGGTATTGCCGCCCAGCAACAATGCCTCTTCGGGTTCGGTCGTCGCGTAGACAAAGATTGAACCGGCTTCCTCGAATATCTTGGGGATTTCGGCACGCAGTTCTTCGCGCAGCTTATAGTCAAGGTTGGCCAGCGGTTCGTCCAGCAAGACCAATCCGGCATCTTTGACCAAAGCACGGGCGAGGGCGCAACGCTGTTGTTGCCCGCCGGAAAGTTCCAACGGCTTGCGGTCCAAAAACGGGGTTAGTTTCATCAGCTCGGCGGCCTTTTTGACGGCCTGATCGATCTGGTCTTTCGTTTTGCCCAACAGACGCATCGGGCTGGCGATGTTGTCATAGACCGACATCGACGGATAGTTGATGAACTGCTGGTACACCATCGCCACGCCACGGTCCTGCACCCGCAAACCGGTCACATCCTTGCCATTCCAGATCACCTTGCCGGTGTTGGGCACATCAAGACCTGCCATCAATCGCATCAGGGATGTTTTGCCAGCGGATGTTGGCCCCAGCAGCACGTTCATCGTACCGGCGCGCAGCTCTAGGCTGGTGGGGTGGATGTGGGTCTGGCCGTTCACGACCTTGGACACACCCTCAAGAACGAGTGACATTAACCTCTCCCTTTTCGCAACGCAGGCTGCGGTTCGCTGGTGGTTCGAGCTATGTTTTCAGCCATCCAAACGTCCAGCATTTCAATTTCTTGCGCCGTCATCCGAAGACCCAGTTTGGACCGCCGCCAAACCACGTCATCCGCCTTGCGCGCATATTCATTCTTGATCAACCACAGCACTTCTTGCGCGGTCAAGTTCGATCCGAAATTCTGGCCCAAATCGGTTTGCGATGTGGCACCTTTCAACATCTCGAACGCGTCCGTCCCATATGCCTTGATCAGGCGGGTGGCCCACGCGGGCGTTAAAAACGGGAACTGCGCCGCAAGCTTTGCTGTTAGATCCGCAACACCGTTAACGGGGAAATCACCGCCGGGCAGGGGAACGCCCGCTGTCCAAGGCCCCTCGGTATCGGGAAAGAACGGCGCGATCTTTTCCAGCGCGGTTTCGGCCAGCCTGCGGTATGTTGTGATCTTGCCGCCAAAGACGTTCAACATGGGCGCGCCTGCGGTTTCATTCACCTTTAGCACATAATCGCGTGTCGCCGCCGTCGCGGATGTTGCCCCGTCATCATACAAGGGGCGCACGCCGGAATAGGTCCAGATGATGTCATCCGTCGACACAGGTTTCTTAAAGTAGTTGGACGCGAAATTGGCGAGATAGGATTGTTCTTCGGGCGTGCAAACGGGCTTGGTGCCCACGTCTTTATGTTCGGCGTCCGTGGTCCCGATCAGAGTGAAATCCGTCTCGTAGGGGATGGTGAAGATGATCCGCCCGTCTTCGCCCTGAAAGAAATAGCATTTGCCGTGATCATACAGCTTTGGCACCACGATATGGCTGCCCCGCACCAGACGCACGCCTTCGGTGGAATTGATGCGCACGGTGTTGCGGATGATGTCTTCGACCCACGGGCCGCCTGCATTCACCAGCATCCGCGCCCGCACGACACGCTGCGCGCCGCCGTCTTGGGCCTCAAGCGTGATGTGCCAGATACCGTCCTTCTGCTCGGCCGATACGACTTTGGTGCGGACATTGATCTTGGCGCCGCGCGCCTCGGCGTCGCGGGCGTTCAGGACAACCAAACGGCTGTCTTCAATCCAGCAATCGGAATATTCATACGCCTGTTCAAAGCGGTCTTGCAGCGGGGCCCCTTCGGGGGTGCCATGCAGATTTAACGACGTTGTCCCCTTGAGGATCTTTCGACCGCCCAGATTGTCATACATGAACAGGCCCAGCCTGATCAGCCACGCGGGCCTGCGCCCTTTCATCCAGGGCATAACGACATTCAGCAGTTTCGATGTCGGTGTATCACCCTCGAACCGCATATCGGGATGATAGGGCAGAACGAACCGCATCGGCCACGAGATATGCGGCATGGCGCGCAACAGGGTTTCGCGTTCAATCAAAGCCTCGCGCACAAGCCGGACTTCCCAATACTCAAGATATCTCAGGCCGCCGTGAAACAGCTTGGTCGACGCAGAGGACGTCGCCGAGGCCAGATCGTGCATCTCGGCCAGTTCGACACTAAAGCCACGACCCGCAGCATCGCGCGCGATGCCACATCCGTTGATGCCACCACCGATGACAAACAAATCGACCATGTTTTGGTGTTCGTGCTGGCTCAATGAAGCCTCCCCGCATTCATTTTGCTCCGCAGCCTTTCGGCGTGCGACTGGCGACAAAGGAACACCTAATCCACCAGAAACGCAATAACGAATGTTCGTTTATGTTCGTTATTGCGAAAATATTAGTGAACGCGCGCTTTTGGGCTGGATTTTCTTTCCGTATTGGGTGGACTGTTTGCGTTAACCGCGATTCGAGGACTTGACCCTTCGCACAGACTGCTGATTGTTGCGCGGGCGGTTTTCGAGGCGGGTCGGGTCCGGACCGCGTCACGCGTATGCACCACGGGAGGGCGCAATGGTTTCAAATTTCAGGCAAAAAGAGATCCTAGAGCTTGCGCGCAAGGATGGCAGGGTCACGGTCGATGGCCTTGCCCTACAGTATGACGTGACCGTGCAAACCATTCGCCGCGATCTGTCAGACTTGGCTGAAACGGGGCAGCTTGAACGGGTGCATGGCGGCGCTGTGGTCCCGTCGGGGGTGGTTAATATCATCTACGAAGAACGGCGGCGGCTGAATGATGCGGGGAAAAAGGCCATCGGCGTGAAATGCGCGCAATCGATTCCGGCAGGTGCATCCGTTTTCATGAACATCGGCACCACGACCGAGGCGGTCGCGCGAGAGTTATTGAGCCACGAGAACCTGTTGGTGGTGACGAATAACCTGAACATCGCGAATATTCTGGCCGCAAATCACAGTTGTGAAATCATCCTTGCGGGCGGGGTCTTGCGCCGCGCGGACGGCGGGATCGTCGGTGGAATGACCGTGGATATGGTTAAGCAGTTCAAGTTTGATTACAGCGTTCTGGGTTGTTCGGCCATCGACGCGGATGGGGATATTCTGGATTACGACGGTCAGGAAATCATGGTTAGCAGCACGGCGATCCAAAGGTCACGCAAGGTGATGGTGGTTGCCGATCACCTGAAATTCCAGCGCACCGCCCCGCTGGCCATCGCCACATTGGGCGACGCCGATGTATTGTTCACCGACGGTGGGTTATCGCCCGAGCTGAAGGCGCATTGCGCCGGATGGGACACCGAGGTTGTGATTGCATAGCCTGCAATCAGGCCACCAAGACGCGGAGCGGGCATGAAAAGTCGCGACAACACCGGTTGGATTTTTGTGTTGCCCGCCGCACTGGTTCTGGGCCTTGTGGGGCTGATCCCGCTGATGACCGTGGTGAATTATTCATTCTTCGAGATTTTCATTCTGGATGCGCGGTTTTGGGTCGGTCTTGAGTGGTACGCGGATATCATTACATCCAGCCGCTTCTGGGCCAGCTTTGGCCGCAGTACCCTGTTTTCAATGTTGATCCTGACGGTTCAAATTCCGCTGGGCATCGCCATCGCCCTGTGCATCCCGCAGCGTAAAACATGGGTGGGGATCAGCCTTGCGGTGGTGGCACTGCCGCTGCTGGTGCCGTGGAATATGATCCCGTCCTTGTGGCTGGCGCTGATGAACCCCGATAGCGGCATTTTGGGCCGGATGCTCGGCGGGCTGGGCTGGCCTGTCGATTGGAAGCTGTCGATCCCACACACATGGGCCGTGGTGATCGCGATGGATGTCTGGCACTGGACCAGCCTTGTTGTGATCTTGTGCTATAGCGCGCTGACGACCATTCCGCAGTCGCATTATCAAGCTGCCGCAATCGACGGGGCAGGGCCATGGCAGGTGTTTCGCCATATCCAGTTGCCGCAGCTGTATCATGTCTTGCTGATGTCGGTTTTGCTGCGGTTCATGGACAGCTTTATGATCTATACCGAGGCGTTTCCCATCAACGCAGGCGGGCCGGACGGGGCCACGATGTTTCTGGCGGTGGATCTGGGCGAAGAGATCAAGGCCTTTAACTATGGCCCCTCTGCTGCCCGTTCGGTGATCTATTTCCTGATCGTGCTGATGGTCGCCTATAGCTTTAGCAAGGCGCAATCCAAGCTAAGCGACAGGCAGCCAGCATGAGAAATCGCGCGCCCATGTGGAGGGTTGTCAAAGCCGTGGCGCTGGCCGCGTTTGTGGTGTTTGTCAGCCTGCCGCTGGTGCAGATGACGATGATCAGCTTTGTCGCGACGTTGGCGCATCCCGATACGCCGCTGGGCACGGTTACCTTGCGAAACTACAGCGCCATCCTGACCGACCCAAACCTGCGATCTGCATTTGCCAATTCAATCGCCTATGTGGTGATCAATATTTGCATTACGGTGCCGGTTGCTATCCCTGCGGCCTATGCGTTTTCGCGCCTGTCCTTTGTGGGGGATAAACACCTGTTTCTGGCGTTCATCGCATTTCGGATCACCCCGCCAGTGGTGCTGACCTTGCCGATCTTTCAGCTGTTTTCGTCCCTAGGCATTGTGAATTCTGTCTTTGGCATCGCGCTGGCGCATTGCCTGTTCAACCTGCCCATTTCAATCTGGATCATGCAGGGGTTTATCTCGGCCGTGCCAAAGGAAATGGACGAAACCGCCTTTCTGGATGGTTATTCGCGCCGCGGGTTTATCTGGAAAATCCTGCTGCCCCAGATCGCACCCGGCATCGCGGTCACGGCGTTCTTTTGCTTTATGTTTTCATGGGTCGAAGTCGTATTTGCGCGCATTCTGACCACCACCAACGGCAAACCGATTTCGATGGCCCTGAACGCGTTGTTCGGGTTTCAGACCGACATCGGGTTGGTGATGGCGGTCACGGTCGCGTCCATGTTGCCGGGGGCCGCGCTGTTGTTTGCGATGCGCGGCCACCTGTCACGCGGGTTCAAGGTCGGTCAGGTTTAGCCGTTAGGTGATTACATCGGGTGTGGTGTTGCCGATGATTTCAGCCATATCGCTGACCTCTTGTGCGGCGGCCCATACGCGGGCGAGGGCGGCTTGGGTGTCTTGCGTGGTATCGCCGTCGGTGCCCGAATATTGCTCAAGATACAGCCGGATCGTCGCCCCTTCGGTGCCGGTGCCCGACAGTCGAAAGACAGCGCGTGCGCCGCCGTCGAACCCGATCCGCACCCCTTGGTTCTTGCTGATCGACCCGTCTACCGGATCAAGATAGGAAAATTCATCCGCCGTTGCCACCGTCAGGCCGGCCAGGGTTTTACCGGGCAGGTCTGGCAGTTGATCGCGCAGGTGATCCATCAGGCGGTTCGCCTTGTCCGACGCCACAGCTTCGAAATCATAGCGGGAATAATAATCACGGCCGTAGGTTTTCCAGTGCTCGGCCAGAATTCCTGCCACGGATTGTTTGCGCACAGCCAAGATATTCAACCACAACAGCACCGCCCATAGCCCGTCTTTCTCGCGCACATGGTTTGACCCGGTGCCAGCGCTTTCTTCGCCACATAACGTGACCTTGCCCGCGTCCAGAAGATTGCCGAAGAATTTCCAACCCGTAGGGGTCTCATAGGCGGCGATGCCCAGCTTTTCCGCGACGCGATCACTGGCTGCACTGGTGGGCATCGACCGTGCGATGCCAGCCAATCCGCCGCGATAGGCCGGGGCCAGATGCGCATTGGCGGCCAGAACGGCAAGGCTATCGGACGGGGTCACATAGACGCCGCGCCCCACGATCATATTGCGGTCGCCGTCGCCGTCAGACGCGGCACCCAAATCCGGCGCATCCCCTGACATCATCAGATCCATCAAGGGTTTTGCCCAAATCGGGTTGGGGTCCGGATGGCCCTTGCCAAAATCCTCAAGCGGGATTCCGTTGATCACGGTGCCCGCTGCGGCACCCAATGTGCCCTCCAGAATGGCCGTGGCATAGGGGCCGGTGACCGCATGCATTGCGTCGAACTGCATCGTGAAACCGCTGGCAAACAGCGCGCGGATCGCATCGAAATCGAACAGATCGGCCATCAGCGCCTGATAGCTTTCGACCGGATCAACCACGCGAACCACCATATCACCATGGCGGGTTTCGCCTATCTGGCTCAGGTCTACATCGTCAAAATCAGCGATCTTGTAGCGGCTGATGGTTTGGGTGATCTCGAATATTTGGGCGGTTAGTTTTTCTGGGGCAGGGCCGCCGTTGCTGGCATTGAATTTCACCCCGAAATCTTCGTCAATGCCGCCGGGATTATGACTGGCCGACAGAATAAACCCGCCGTCGAATGCGTTCAGCCTGATCAGGTGCGACACGGCAGGCGTTGAAAGGATGCCGTTTTGTCCGACGATGACCTCGGCTGCGCCATTGGCCGCGGCCATTTTCAGGATCGTCTGAATTGCCTCTTTGTTAAAGAAACGCCCGTCACCACCCACGATATAGCGCCCGCCATCTCCTCCTCCGATCGCGTCAAATGTCGCTTGGATGAAATTCTCAAGATAGTTGGGCCCCATGAAAACGCGGGTTTTCTTGCGCAGCCCCGATGTGCCGGGCATCTGCCCTTGGATCGGCGTGGTCGGGGTAATCTGGCGTGTCATCTTGTCGTCCTTGGCTTGGCAATATCTGAGGCACACTGCGCACCACAGCGACCTTGGGGTCAAGGCTTGCCATGTGGTTAATTCGGTCTAGCTGAACAGTCTATTGCCACGTTGTTCAAGGGCCTGCGGATGCAACAAGACCATCTGCGCGCCCCTAACCATGGAAATTGGGGGACGTCTGGGCGGAAATACGCTATGAAGTTAATACATTAATAATATGAAGGAGGACATCTGATGACAGATGTGACGACGCCGGGAATTCCGACCCCGGATGGCGCGGCCGATGTGATCGACACCGATTACACCATTGGCCAGGACAACGTAGAGGGCAACGTCGGGCCGTTCGGCTTTGACATTCACAACCCGGTTTTCATGATTTCGGGGATCTGCATCGTCGCCTTTGTATTCTATACGCTGGCCTTGCCCGAACAAGCAGGCGCTGTTTTCAGCTGGTTGTTTTCATCAGTCACCAAAGGGTTCGATTGGTTCTTTATCTCAGCCGGTAACATTTTTGTTCTGTTTTGCCTGATGTTGATCGTCACGCCGCTGGGCAACGTCCGTTTGGGCGGCGCATCTGCGGTGCCCGATTATAACTATCTGGGCTGGTTCTCGATGCTGTTCGCGGCGGGTATGGGCATCGGCCTGATGTTTTATGGCGTGTCTGAACCGTTGTCGCATTTCTCAAGTTCTCTTGGTGGTACGGCGATGGGCGATGACGGGGTGCGCAGTGACTGGGCCCCCTTGGGTGCCGCCGCCGGTGATCAGGCCGAGGCGATCCGCCTGGGCATGGCCGCCACGATCTATCACTGGGGTTTGCACCCTTGGGCGATCTATGCGGTGGTTGGTTTGTCCCTTGCATTGTTTAGCTATAACAAAGGCTTGCCGCTGACTATTCGTTCAGCTTTCTATCCTTTGCTGGGCGAACGGGTCTGGGGTTGGCCGGGGCATGTCATCGATATTCTGGCGGTCTTTGCGACGCTGTTCGGCTTGGCGACGTCGCTGGGCTTTGGCGCGACACAGGCGAATGCCGGCCTGAATGAACTTTTCGGCGTGCCTATCGGATCGACTGCACAGGTCTTGTTGATTTCGGGCATTACCGCAGTGGCAACGATTTCTGTGCTGCGGGGCTTGGACGGCGGTGTGAAAATCCTGTCCGAATTGAACATGGGCCTTGCGTTTCTATTGCTGGCCTTTGTTTTGCTGGTCGGTCCGACGCTTTTGATCCTTAAAACCTTTGGATCGTCGCTGTTGGCATATGCTGAATATCTGCCGGCTCTTTCCAACCCGATCGCGCGCGACGATGTGAACTTTAGCCAAGGGTGGACATCGTTCTATTGGGCGTGGTGGATCAGCTGGTCACCTTTTGTGGGCATGTTTATCGCCCGCGTCAGCCGTGGCCGGTCGGTGCGTGAATTTGTAACCTGCGTGCTGCTGATCCCCAGCCTTGTTTGCGTCTTGTGGATGAGCGTCTTCGGTGGCGTTGCGATCCAGCAGGTCGTGCAAGACGGCTATACTGCCGCCCAAGAGGCCGAACTGCCACGCCAGCTGTTTGCGATGCTTGATGCGCTGCCTTTGGCGGGGATCACATCGATGATCGGGATCATTCTGGTCATCGTGTTCTTTGTGACCTCGTCGGATTCGGGATCGTTGGTGATTGATACGATCACTGCCGGCGGCAAGGTCGACGCACCGTTGCCACAACGTGTGTTCTGGTGCGTGTTCGAAGGTGCGGTCGCAATGGTGTTGCTGCTGTCGGTCGGGGGGCTGTCGTCGCTCCAGTCGATGGTAATCTCGACCGGGTTGCCGTTTACCGTTGTTCTGCTGGTGATGTGCTACGCCATCTACAAGGGCCTACGGTCCGAGTTAAAGAACACCTAAGCTGTTGACATAAAATCATAAACGCCCCGCTGTCTAACAACGGTGGGGCGTTTTTTTTGGGGGGGCGCAATATGAAAAGTCGTTGGACCAAAACCGCTAGAAGCGCCCGCAATCGACTTTCATCTTATCGCCTGTGATGGCCGAGCTTAGATCGCTGGCATAATAAAGCGCCGCGCGGCCGACTTCCTCTGGTGTTACCCAGCGTTTGAGGGCGGCCACATCGGTGTAATTCTCGCGCTCGATCTCGGAGGCGGGGCGACCTTCTGCTTCGGCACGGCGGGCAAGGATACGGTCCATGTTTTCGCCTGATACCGCACCGGGCATCAACGCATTGACGCGCACACCGACGGGGCCAAGTTCACGCGCCATGGTTTCGGTGATGCCGATCAGGGCGAATTTTGACGCCACATAGGCCGACCGCATCGGATAGCCCTGAATGCCCATCAGCGACGACATGTTGATGATTGATCCTGCCCCTTGGGCGGTCATGATTTTGGCGGCCTCTTGCAGGCAATACATCGCACCGACGAGGTTGATGTTCATGCAGCCCACCCAATCGGTCATGTCGACCTCGGCCACCGGCGCGATGGGGCCGGGGCCGCCTGCATTGTTCAGCAGCACATCAACGCGGCCCGTGATCTTGCGCGCCTTGGCAAGCAGGGCGCGAACGTCGTCTTGGTCAGAGACATCACAGGCGATGGCATGCCCGCCGACGGCCTTTGCGACCTTTTCCAGTGGCGCTAACCTGCGCCCCGCGACCACGACAGTCGCGCCTGCTTGGGCAAAGACATGGGCCGTTGCCTCGCCGATACCGCTGCCGCCGCCGGTGATCACGGCCAGCTTTCCGTCCAATCGGGCGGGGTCTTGTGTCATATCATGTCCTTTTCAAAATCACGTCCCGGATCGAACAGGGGCATTTCAGGCTCTCGCCCCAGAATAGCATCGCCCATCAATTGCCCGATATAAGGGCCGATGGTGTAACCGCCGCGCACGCAGCCCAGCACAAAGGCGTCTGGCACGCCGGGCAGGGCACCCGCCAGCGGGTAAAAATCCGGCACATTCGCCTCGAACCCTGTCCAGCTGCGCGTTACGCGGGCTGTGCCAAGCGCAGGCACCGCGTATTGCGCCAAGGCTAGATTGGGCCGCACGGTTTGCGCATTCACGGTGCCGCGCCCGTCTTGCGGGGTGCCAAGCCCCTGCCAGCCACCGCCGATCAACACCGTGCCATTGGCCTTTTGCTTCATGGTAAGCAGACCCGTCGCATGGCCGATGACACTGCTCATCAGGGGGGGCATACGTTCAGTAACCGATACGGTGTTGACCCGCGCATTGACGGGCAGATCCACATCCAGCAGGGCCGCGAGGGGTTTCAACCATGCACCTGCGGCCAGCAAAATGCGTTTCGCGCGGATTGTCCCTTGGGGTGTGGTCAGGGCAAAACCGTTGGTCCGGTCAATCGCCGTGACCTTGCAGCTCTCGCGATACTGGATGCCCGCATCGCGCAGGCGGCCACGGTAATACTGCCCGGTAAGCGCGGCATTGGCATAGCCGTCCTCGGGGCAAAAGCTGGCCGCTTCGACCTTGTGGGTTAGGTTCGGTTCGGCGGCACGCAAGCGGTTGTTAGATACAAACTCAATCGGCGCGCCTGCCTGCGCCTTGAGGGTCTGCCGTTCGTGCAACATCTCGGCCTCGCGGGCGTTGAACGCCAGCGTGTAGCCCCCGGTTTTGGCAAAGCCGACGGCATCGCCCATTTCAGCCCACAGATGATGCCCCTTCAGCGCATAGGGCATCAGTTTCACGCGTTTGATTTGCAGGCTCAGCGTGCCCGCGTTGACGCCGGAAGCGCCTTGGCCAAGGTCGCCCTGATCCAGAACGATCACCGACATGCCACCCGCCGCGACGCGCAGCGCGGTTGCGCAGCCCATGATCCCGCCGCCGATAATGGCGATGTCATATACTGTATCAGCGGTCATAGCGGTGCCGGTTTTGGAATGGGTAGATCGTCATAGTCAAAATCACCCACGGCCTGCCCAAGCGGCAAGGGGCGCAATGGCGGACGCGGCGTGGGCGGCGGCACGTCCGCGATGGCCTTGCCGGTTTGTGCAGCGATCAGACCCGCGATGGCGGTCTGGCAATATTTACCGCCGCAGGGCCCCATACCCGCCCGCAGTCCTGATTTGACCGCATTGGCGCTGGCGGCACCGGTTGTGATCTCGGCGGTAATATCGTCGCGGCGCAGGCTTTCGCAGCGGCAGACGATGGTGTCTTGGGTTGTCAGGGCTTGCACCTCGGGGCGCGGGTGGCTGAGCGCTGTCATCGCTTGGCCAAACCGCGCGGCCCGCTGCCATGGGTGCCGCGACGGCGTGGGGGCGGATTTCCCCAGATCGCGGGCCGCGCGTGCTCCCGTCAATGTGCCTTGCAGACCAGCCGCGACTGCGCCCCGAATGCCGCAGCCATCGCCGCACAGGTACAAGCCTTCGACATTTGTCGCCCCGTCGGGTTCGGCTTCGGGCACCCAACCGCCCAAGCTTGCATCATGGCGTATCGGCACCCCATGCATTTGTGCGGCTTCAATATTCGGCACCAACCCGTGGCCGAGGCACAGGCTGTCCGCTGCAAATTCGGGGCCTGTCAAACTACGGCGCAGATTGCGGGTCTTTACGCCTGTGACATGGTCTGCGCCCAAGACGTCGGACACCGCATGGCCCCACAAGATTGGCACCCGCGCCAGCATCAGATCGGCTAGCCAAGCGGCCCCCCGTGCCAACAGTTTCGGCTGGCCCAGCAGTGATGGCACAGCACGCGCCCAATCCGCGCGACTGTTCGGTGTGACGACGGCCGCTACCGTGCCGCCCAGACGGCGGATTTCGCTGGCGACATAGAACACCAAGGGGCCTGTCCCGCTGACGACGGTGTGCTTGCCGGGAAGCGACAGGGAATGCTTGAAAAGAGCCGTGGCACCGGCCAATCCAATCACGCCCGGCGTCGTCCACCCCGGTACAGGTTGCACGTATTCGCGCGCACCGGTGGCGAGGATCAGCGCGCGGGCGGTTATCTCCAGCGAGGTATTATCGCGCAGGATTTGCAGGGTCCATGCGCCAGCCTGACGCCGGATATCCCAGACACGGGTGTTGGCCCGTAATGTCACATCGCTTGCCCCAATCGCGCTGCGCAATCCGTCACCTGCGCTGCCTTCTGGTGTTGCGGGGGCAGCGACGATGCTGGCGGACTTGTTCCGCCAAACCTGCCCGCCGGGCGCGGGTTGTTCATCCAGCAGCACAACCCGCAACCCGCTGCGCGCGGCCTCCAATGCGGCGTTACCGCCCGCAGGGCCTGCGCCGATCACGGCAATATCGTAATGTTCCGTCATCAGACCCGCCCGACCACAAGACCTGCGGTCACATCCGTACGGCAGGCTTCGACGTTCTGACCGTGTATCATCACAGCGCATTCCTGACACAGCCCCATGCAGCAGAATGCGCCACGTGGGGCGTTGTCGTTTGGGGCGTGACGCAGGCTCAGGTGGCCCGCGCGCAGCAGGGCCGAGACAAGGCTTTCGCCGCTGTGCCCCTCGACGGGCATACCATCAAAGGTAAAGGTCACCTGTTCGGAACGCTGGATTTGCGCCGCTTGGTTTGGAACCAGCCGGATCATGAGTACGAGATGCCGAGATCGTCAAATGTGCGTTTGATCTTGTCGATATCAGCCTCGGCCAAGGGCAGCACCGGATCGCGCGGCACACCCGCCGGTTGGCCGATCAGGTTCAGCGCGGCCTTGAAGGCAGCAGGCCATGTGCCGGTGCCCATCAAGACCTCGTACAGAACCGTCAACTGATGGTGGGCGTGGCGATAGGTGTCATCCGGTGCCGCAGTGCCGACGGTGGCCATGTCCGACGGCAGCAGGTCGGTAAACTCTGGCCCCGTCGCGATAAAACCTTTTGCGCCAAGGGCAAAGGCGGGCAGGATATAATGGCACGGGCCTGTCATCACCGACATGCGATGGCCAAGGCGGTGCAACAGGTGGGTGTGATAGAAAAAGTCGCGCTGGCTTTCCTTGATCCCGATGACGTTGTGATTGTCGAGCAGGCGTTCGGTCTGGTCGATGGTCAGGGAAAACCCCATACGGCGCGGCGAATTGTACAGCACCAGCGGCAGTTTGGTGGCCGCTGACACCTTGTCGAACCGCGCCATCAATTCGGCATCCGAGGCTTTAAGAACATAGGTCTGCGGCATCGACAGCAGCACGTCGGCACCGTTGTCTTCGGCCGCGCGGATATAGGCCAATGAGGCGTCAATTGTGGGGGCAGACACGCCCATCATCACAGGCACGCGCCCCTTTGCGGTGTCCTTGGCCAGCCGCACCAGCCGCCCGCGCTCATCTGCATTCAGCGCCCAGCTTTCACCGTTGTCGCCCGCGATGCAGATGCAGCTTGCCCCCCGTGACAGCAGGAATTCGAACAGATCGACAAATGCATCCTCCATAATCTCGCCGCGGTCGTTGAAGGGGGTCGCAATGGCGGGCACATAGCCGTGAAGGTTGTCTTTTTGCATGGGGTCAGGTCCTTGGCGTCGGGATGTGGCAGGTGAAGACGCCGCCATATTGGGCGTCTACGATAATCAGGCGGTGCGGGTCGGCGGGATCAAAAGTGACCGATGTGGTCCACAATCCGCAGGGCAGGCGCACATCGGCGATCGGGTCACCAAGCGCATCAAACACATAGGCACGGCCTGCTTGGGCTTGGGCGACCGCCAGCCAGCCGTGGGGGTTACAGGCCAACCCGTCAGGGCCAAGCCCGCCGGACAGGTGCAGATAGGTGCCGACCATAGGCGCGCCATCTGCTGGCAGGCGGGTCGAGAATTTCCAGACCTGATTGGCGCGTGTCGCGGCCACATAGACCCATGCGTTGTCAGGCGACACGGCAATGCCGTTGGAATAGGGCACGCAGTCCAGCACCAGCCGCAGATTGCCATCCTGCCAACGATATACCCGCCCGTGCGGGTCGCTTAGGCTGCTGCGGCCGCTGTCTGTGAACCAAAGTGCACCGTCAGGGCCATAGGTCATATCGGACAGGCCAAGGAAGGGGGGCGCATCCTGGGTGCTGAGCACATCAAACGTGGTGTCGCCGGTCAGTTCGATCAGCCCGTGCCGGTAGTCGACTGCAATGCGGCGTCCATCGGGGGCGATGCGCATCGCGTGGGGTTCGCCATCAATCTGGTGCATCTGTGTCCAAGTGCCGTCTGGCGAGACGCGGAATACCCGCCCGTATGGAACATCTGACAGCCACAGATTGGAATCTGCGTCAAAGAACGCGGCCTCCAGAAAGGAATGCATCGGCTGGCCGGGGCGGGTCATTTTGGCCCAGGCAGACGGCTCACCGCCATGATGCAGCTGATCTGGCAGTTCTGTCCAAAGGGTCGCAGTCAGTCGGGTCATGTGACGATTCCTGCATCGTAAAGCTGTCTGATTTGCTGTTCGCTTAGCCCCATTTCGGCGAGAATCGTGTGGGAGTGCTGGCCGAGTATTGGGGGCGCTTGATCGATTGTGGCCGCTTTGCCGCCCATGTGGAAGGCAGTCGTGGGCAATGGTATGTCGGGGCCCATAGGGCTGGGTTGAAAATAGCCACGCGCAGCGAGTTGCGGCAAAGTGACGGCCTCGGCCAAGGTTTTGATCCGCTCTGCCGGGAGATCGGCCGCCCGCAGGCGGGCCACCCATGTGTCCGCGTCTGCCGTCAGGAATATGTCACGCAGGGCGTCTGTGGTCGTCTTGGGCAGGGCCCAAACGTCGGACCACGTCTTGATCTGGGCCAAGGCGGGCAGGGGATGGCCCAACCCGCCCAAAAGCGTGGCCAGCTTGCGGTATTGCGCCGGATGAAACGCCCCCAACATTAGTTGGCCCTCTTGGGTATCATAGCTGGCGATGCCCGGTTCCTTGCTGCGTGCGGCAGATGCGGGGCGCTGGGCGGCGGCTGCTTCGGGGGCCATCATTTGCATCGCGACCTCAAGCATGGAGACTGAAATATGCGTGCCGCGTCCGGATTGCGTGCGCCCGTTAAGCGCTGCAGTCACGGCAAAGGCGGCGGCATATCCCGTGGCATAATCGATAAAGGATACAGCGGGTTTGACACCGCCGCATTGGCTGATGGTGCCGCTGGTGGCCTGAATGACATTGTCATAGGCACCGTGTTCAGCCTGCGGCCCGCTGTCGCCATATCCCGTGATAGAGCAATGGATTAGGCGCGGGTTGATTGACGCTAGCACATCATAGCCCAGACCAAGGGTGGCCAATGCGCCAGTGGTATAATTCTCGACGATGATATCTGCGGTTTCAGCGAGCGACTTTAGCAGCGCGGCCCCCTTTGCGCTGCGCAGGTTCATCGCGAGGCTACGCTTGTTCCCGCCTTGCACCTGATAATTCAGCCCAAGCCCTGCGGCGTTCAACGCATCATCCGGCCCGCGCCCGCGCGCGCAATCCGGACTGGACGGGTCTTCGATCTTGATCACATCCGCGCCCAAAAGCCCTAATTGATAGGTGCAAAACGGCCCGGCCAGCACATGGGTCAGGTCGAGCACCTTTATGTCGGTCAATGCGCTTCTCACGTCAGTAAAACCTTGTGATCTGAATTTGTGTCTAATATACAAAACACATGTTTACATACAAGACATAATGATGTGAGAGCCATGGCCCAAAGCAGCGTCTTCCACCGCGACCTGAATTCTGACCTTCCTGTGGTCGTTGCCGGGGATGGCAATTACCTTATTGATGCATCGGGGCGGCGATATCTGGACGGGTGTGGCGGGGCGGCGGTGTCTTGCATCGGCCACGACCACCCCAAGGTCCGCGCGGCGATCAAGGCGCAGGTCGATCAGTTGGCCTTTGCCCACACGGGATCATTTACCAATCAACCGGCCGAAGATCTGGCCGCGTATCTTGTGGCGCGCGCACCGAAAGGGACCGGCGATGGCAGGGTGCTTTACCTTGGCTCCGGCTCCGAAGCGATGGAGGCTGCGCTCAAGCTGGCGCGGCAATACTGCATTGAGAAGGGAGAGCCCGACCGCCACCGGATCATTGCACGCAAGCCAAGCTATCACGGCAATACATTGGGGGCCTTGGCCACGGGTGGCCATGCGGGCAGACGCGCGCCCTTTGCGCCATTGCTGATCGACGTCACGCATATCGACGCGCCGTACCCTTACCGTTTGCAGCATGACAAAGAGAGCGAGGCCGCTTTTGCACTGCGCATGGCCAACCTACTGGAGGATGAGATAAAACGCCTGGGGCCCGAGAGCGTGATGGCCTTTGTGGCGGAACCCGTTGTGGGCGCATCCTTGGGCACGCAACCTGCGCCAAAGGGCTATTTCAAACGTATCCGCGAAATTTGCGACCAGCACGGTGTTCTGTTGATCGCAGACGAGGTGATGAGCGGCATGGGCCGGACCGGCACGACCTATGCGCTGGAGCAAGAAGGCATTGCCGCCGATCTGACCACCATGGCCAAGGGGTTGGGGGCCGGATACCAACCGATTGCGGCAGTTCTGGCCGCGCAAAGCGTGGTTGATGTGATCAAATCGGGCAGTGGTAAACTGTGGAACGGACATACCTATATGTCCCACGCGATTGCCACGGCGGGCGCATTGGCTGTGCAAAACGTGATCGAGAACGAAAACCTGTTGGACAATGTGGTCAAACGGGGTGCGCAGCTTGAGACCGCGTTGCGTACGGCATTTGCCCAGCATCCACATGTGGGCAATATCCGCGGGCGCGGGCTGTTTTGGACGGTCGAAATGGTTGCAGACCGCGACACCAAAGCACCGTTTGCCCCCGCCGAAAGCATCGCCATGAAAATTGGCGCAGCGGCCAAGGCGCGCGGCGTGATGGTCTATCCAGCGCAGGGCTGCATTGACGGGGTTCACGGCGATCACGTCTTGCTGGCACCGTCCTATACCTCCACCGGGGCAGAGATCGAGCTGATCGTTCAGACGCTTGTCGCCGCCGTATCGGATGTGTTGGAGCATTAAGGTGACGCGCAAGACAATCCTGACCGCCGCGATCACCGGCAACCTTATGACGCCAGAAATCAGCCCGCATTTACCCGTCACCCCCGAACAGATCGCGCGCCAAGCGCTGGATGCCGCCTCCGCAGGTGCTGCCATTGTGCATCTGCATGTGCGTGATCCCGAAACCGCCAAAGGGTCCATGCGGCTTGATCTGTATGAAGAACTGGTGGCGCGTATCCGTGCCGAAAACAGCGACGTGCTGTTGAACCTGACAACGGGCGAGGGCGGGCGGTTTATCCCGTCTGACGATGATCCACAGATCGCCGCGCCCGGTTCGACCCTATGCGCGCCTGAAAAACGCGTGGCCCATGTCGAGGCTTTACAGCCCGATATTTGCACGTTGGATTTCAACACCATGTGGTCGGGTCAGGCGTCCGTGATCAACTCGCCGCGCAACCTCGAGATCATGGCGGGCCGCATCTACGACGCTGGCGTCAAACCCGAGATCGAGGTTTTCGACAGCGGTGATCTGCACATGGTCAAGGATTTCGTCGCGCGCGGTGTTTTGCGCACGCCCCTGATGGTGCAAATGGTGCTGGGCGTGCGCTTTGGTGCGGTCGCCAATCCGGCAACGATGGCCTACCTGGTCAGTCAACTGCCCGACGGCACCGAATGGGCCGCCTTTGGCATTGGCCGCGTGGCGTTTCCGATGCTGGCGCAGGCGTGGTTGCTGGGCGGGCATATCCGCATCGGCATGGAAGACACGGCCCATATTGCCAAGGGCCAGCATTGTGAAAGCAACGCGCAATTGGTGGATAAAGCGGCGCGGATCATCGGCGATCTGGGCGGCGCGCTTGCCACCCCGGACGAGGCCCGCGCCATTCTGGGCATCACGCGATGAGCCTAGCTGCCCTGGTACCCCAAAGCGCGCGAGATTTGCAGCGCCGCGTCTTGGGTTTTGGGCAGGTAAAAGCTTTCTACCCGGTCGAAATCATACCCGCTGTCGGGGCCGGACAGGTTCACGCAGGCCACGATCGCGCCGCTATTGTCGCGCACTGGCACGGCAATGCTCGACCCGCCCGCTTCGCGAAAACCACGCGACACAACAAAACCCGCTGTGCGCGCCTGCGTCACACGGGCGGCAAGGCTGGCCGCATCCATCGGCGTGTGTTGCGTATAGCGATGCCAGTTCTGGGTCTCGGCAAAGGCGCTGAGTTCAACGTCGGTCTTGTCGCCCAGCAAACACCAGCCGATCGCCGAGGCATAGGCCTGCGTGCGGGTGCCGGTGCGCATGTTGGACACATATCCCGACCGGGCCTGATGGCTGACAAGGTACAAGACATCGTCGCCCTCAAGCACACTCAGATGCGTGGAAACGCCCGTTTCGTCGCGCAGTGTTGCAAGAATGGGGCGGGCAATCGCAGTAATAGGCTGCTGGTTCAGATAGGCAAAGCCAAGGTTCAGAACGCGCGACCCAAGGGTAAAGGTATTGGCTTGCTCGGCCTCGCGGATGAATTCCATCTGCCGCAAAGTATAAACCAGACGAAATGCCGAACTCCGGCTCAGCTCCATCGCGCGGGCAATATCACTGAGCGACATGGGTGTTTCTGCCGAGCCCAGAATTTCGAGAACCCGAAGACCCCGATGCAGACCGGGAACGAAATAGACATCATGATTGGACGCTTTGGTCATGGGCGACTGGTTTCCGTATTGCGTTCCTTGGTGTTTAATATGCAAAACGGACCAAAGACAATGGAGGACAGGCGATGACCGATCCGGCATCCAACCTTTTACCAGCCACGAATGAAGACACCTGCGGGCCGTATTTCCCGATCTATTTCGCCGATCCCGCGCTCGAGGATCTGACCCGCTTTGCCCCCGGTGTCGTGGGCGCGGCCGAGGGCACGCGGATCATCTTGCGCGGCCGTGTTCTGGACCGCCACGGCGAACTGGCCAACGGTGCCGTGCTGGAGTTTTGGCAAGCCAACGCAAAAGGCGTCTACCGCACGCCTGCAACCCAAGGGGACGCGGGGATCGATCTGTGGTTCGACGGCTATGGCCGGTTGCGTACAGCGTCGGGTGCTTATGAATTCCGCACCATCTTGCCGGGGGCTGCGCCGGGGCGCGCGCCAAACATCACGATCACGATCTTTTCCGACGGGATCAGCCGGATCGTCACGCAGGTTTTCTTTGACGGGCAGGCGGGCAATGACGCCGATCCCGTTCTGCAATCGGTTGGCAATGACGCGCCCAAGTTGATTGCACGCCATGACGGGCGCACCGCCAGCGGGGCCGAGGTCTATGTCTTTGACATCGTCATGGCTGGCCCCGGCGAAACCCCATTCTTTGACGATCTGGAGAGCTGAGCCATGGCCAAGCAAGGACGCATTCTGGGCATTGGCCCGACCGATAACACATCAGATCAACGCACCCCGCGCCAGCCGCTGCGCCTGATCCCCGGCATCGCACGGGCCAGTTTTGTCCCCGTCGTGCCCGCACGCTATGCGACGAACCCGCATGAATGGGACATGACCCGCACAGCACCGGACCGCCCCCGCGCAGATGGCGTTCCGATCGAAGTGACAGGCCGGGTGCGCAGTGCATCGGGCCGTCCGGTGGCGGGCGCACTGCTCGAGGTTTGGAGCGCCAACCACTATGGTCGCTACCGCCATGTCGAGGATCATTCCGGCCTGCAGCTGGACGACAACCACCTTGGGATGGGGCGGGTGCTGACCGATGGGGAGGGGCGATATAGGTTCTGGGCGATCAGCCCGGGTGCCTATCTGGCGCGGCCCGATATCGGACGCTGGCGGCCGAAACATATCCATATGTCCATCAGCGGCGGATCATCGCGGCTGATCACCCAGATGTATTTCCCAGGCGAGCCGAACAACACCAGCGATCCGATGGCGATCCTCATGGGCGACGCGTTCGAGCGCAATATTGGCAGGCTGCGTGACCCGCAGACGGCAGGGGTAGAAGAGGCCTATGACTTTGATATCGTGGTCGGCGGTAAGAATGCGACGTTCTTTGAATAACGTAGGGTAGGGCGGCTGATTACAGAGCGGCCCAAGCAGACCCCAAGCACGCTGAAGTCGCGGGGGGAGAGCGCCCCGTTCCCGAAAGGTATTTGACATCAAGCGTCTATGGCATGTGCCCCAAGCGTTGGGGCTTATGAGCTGTCGGAAGTCAACGGCATTTCAAGCAGGACCGAAGAAAGGCATTTGCCGTGGGCGTCCAGTGCCAGCGATCTTGTCACCCCGCCCTTGAGGGCACCCTTAAGGACAAAATTCATTGCGCAGAGCTGAGGCAAGACGTAGCGCGTCACGGCACCGGCTGGCTGGTTGAGATGCGCGGCGACACGTTCGGGAGTAATCTCGGCAAGCAAACGGTCAAAATCCTTCGCATGATAAGCGATAACGGAGATGTTGGAGGTGTCGCCTTTATCTCCGGTTCGGCCGTGGGCAAAATCATGCAGCTTCATTGTTTGCTCCCAGAATATCAGAGCGTAAAATGACGCTGTTGGACGGCACCAATGTCGAAGCAATGGCGATGATTTCCCGCACCGATTTCGAAACACCGCCGCCTGCAGCGGGTCCGCATAGATAAAGCGATTCCACTTCTTCGCCGATCAAACGGGCCGTGGCGGCGCTGGTGCAGCGGGCGGTGTAGCGCAGGCGGGTATCCTCTGCGCTGCCGATCAGGTGGCCCAGTCGCTCGTCTATGTCAGGGGCATCAATCCGTTGGTCCAGAATTGATCTGGCCAGTTCGGCGCGGGCACGGGCATTCACACCCATGTATGAAATCTGTCCCTCGCCTTGCCATCCGTCCCGATAAGCAACCGAAACCTTGAGCTGTCCGGTGGGGGGCTGGCCCGTCGCGCCGCGCACGGCCACGCGGTCCTTGCCAATAGCTTCGAACGTAACCTTTGAAAAATCTGCCACAACGTCGGGCTGTAAGTAGCGCGCAGGGTTGTGGATTTCATAAAGCAGTTGTTCGGTGCAGGTCGCGGGCGTGACGATCCCGCCGGTGTTCTCAAGCTTGGTTATGACGGCGTTGCCATCTGCCGTCACCTCGGCAAAAGGAAAGCCGATATGGGCAAGGTCAGGCACGTCCTTGACGCCGGGGTCCGCAAAGTACCCGCCTGTAATTTGCGCTGAACACTCAAGGAGGTGCCCGATCAATGTACCGCGCCCAAGCTTTTCGTAATCGTCCATTGCCCAGCCAAAGTGATGCACCAAAGGTGCCAAGAACAGCGCAGGATCGGACGCACGTCCACATATAACGATGTCGGCCCCCTGAGCGAGCGCCTCGACGATGCCGGAAATGCCGATGTAGGCATTTGCCGAAACCATGCGCTGCCCCAGGGCCGATGCGGGTTGACTGGTCTCGTCCAGGATGTACCCAGCGATCTGGTCGGAAACATCGTCACCTGTGACTGTTGCGACTTTCAACGATAAACCAAGGTCTGCCACAATGGCGCGCGCTTTTTCCGCCGCGGCACGCGGGTTGGCTGCGCCCATGTTCGTGATAATCTTGGTGCCGTGTCTTGCACAGCCCGGCAAGGTCGCGCGAAGGCGGCGCTCAAGTAGTGGGTCATAACCTCCGGTGGGATCGTCAAGCCGTGCCTTTTGCGCCAGTGCAATGGTGCGTTCGGCCAGACATTCAAAGACCAGCACATCCAACGTCCCGCGATTGGCAAGATCAGCCGCCGGTTCGATCCGGTCCCCTTGAAATCCCGCACCACAGCCAATTCTGAACGGTTTCATGCCAAAACCTCCTTGTGCCTTTGGCCCAGTTTGCGCGCGCCGAAATATACCGCAAAGGCAAGGACAGGGGTGATTGGGTGCGGCCAGACGGCCAGACCAATCACAGCAACAAGCAAAGCCGTGTCGATCAGCCGGTTTCCGACAAGAGGCGACCCTGTAAGCAACATCGGTACCGCAATCACAAGCACCGCCCCCGCCAAGATCGCTTCGGCGATTGCCACCGGGCCGCCCTGAAGCAGCATGCCCGGAAAGAGCAACAGCAAGAATGGCACAAGATATGTCACCGCTCCGAGGCGAACAGCATGCCCGGCAGCAGGCAGCCAGTTCGTGTTCGCGATACCAGCACCGACAAAAACGGCCACGCAAACGGGCGGCGTGATCACGGAAATCGTGGCGAAGTAGAAGACAAAAAGATGCGCAGCCAAGGGGTCAACACCCACGGCAGTCATGGCGGGTGCCAGCACGGCTGCAACCAGAACATAGGCGGCGGTCGTGGGCAGGCCCATGCCCATGATCAGGCAGACAAAACCCACGATGAACGCAACCATCGGCACGCTATCACCAGCCATCGATACGATCAGCGATGACAACGTGACGCCAATGCCCGTGAGATTGATCATCGACACCAGCACCTGCGCCCCTGCCAACAGCACGCCGATGATGACCATGCCTTTTCCGGCGTCTTCCAACCCGTTGATGATCTTGCCGATCATGTCACGGGGCGACAGTCTGCCCGCTTCGGTCGCGACAAATGCGATCAACAGACCAATGACGCCGTAAAATGCAGCCGTGGCAATAGAACGTCCAAGCCAGATGCCGATGCCCAGCCCGCCAAGCGCACAAAGGATCGGTGCCACGCGACGCGGTGACACGATTGTGGCCCATGCGGGCAGCTCGTCCTCTGGCACCACGGCCAGACCACGGCGCAATGCGACAAAATGCACGGTGACGAAGACAGAAGCATAGAACAGGATCGCAGGGATGATCGCCCCGAGGATAATTGTCGTGTAGGGCAGGCCCAAAATCTCGGCCATGACAAAGGCCGCAGCCCCCATGATTGGCGGCGCAATTTGGCCGCCTGTTGATGCCACGGCCTCGACCGCTGCGGCGAATGGCCGGGGATAGCCCAGCCGGATCATCATCGGGATCGTAAAGTTGCCCGTGGTCGCGACATTCGCCACCGCAGAGCCCGAGATCATCCCGAACAACCCGCTTGCAATCGTTGCGATCTTGGCCGCCCCACCGGGCTGACGACCGCCAAGGCGCATGGCAAGATCCATAAACGCCTGCCCACCGCCTGTGTGCAGCAACAGCGCCCCGAACAAGACAAAGGCCGCGATGACCGTTGCCGCCACGCCCGTTAACATGCCCCAGATCCCGAGATCCCCAAGAAAGATCGTTTCGGTAACAAAGGCAGTGTCGAAACCACGATGGCGCAAGGCACCGGGCAGCAAATTGCCGAACAATGCATAGCCTAGCCCTAGCATAACGAGGACCGGAAAGATCAAACCTACGGTGCGCCGCCCAAGCTCAAGCACGGCCAACACAAGCCCTACGGTCAGCGCCTTGTCTAGGGTCGTGGCCCAAGGCAGGGATGTCATGATGTCGTCGTAGTTCCAGACGACATAGCCGCAAGCGATCAGGACTAGCGCACAAAGCGCGAGATCAATTGCGATGCCGATCGGACGCCAGCGGCTGCCAGCGCCCAACGGGTAAAGCGCGAAACCCAAAGAGGACACAAGCGCAAGGAAAAGAGCGCGCTGGATCAGCCCTTCGAAAGGGCCGCTTGCCGCTGTGTAGAAAACGAAGGCTCCTACCAATATGGCAAGCGCTTTTTGGATATTCGCGAGGGTCATTTTAGTTGGCTTTCAGCTTGGCAGGGATTTTCATGCCCTGTTCTTCGAACCAGCGCGCAGCACCCGGATGCAGCGGAACCGTGCCATAGTCCAAAGTCATCTGAGCCAAGTTGGCACCTTTTAGCGCAGCCATCGCATTGGCCTGTGCCGTATCGTCGGCCATGATGGCGGAAACGATTTGGTATGCCGTTTCATCGTCCATTGATGCAGGTGCGGCAACACCAACCCCAAATGCCCAAGTGCTGTAAGCAGGGATGCCATCAGCAGCGCCTGCTGGAATGTCTACGACGGAAATGTCCGGCATCTTTGCGCGCAGCGTTTCGGCCTGTTCCGGGCTTAATCCAAGAACCGAAATATCTGTCGAAACCGCGATATCCATGGTCGACCCGTCAAGCTTGAGCCCCGAGCCGGATTTGACATAGCCCACAAGGCGGTTGTCCTTGATTGCACCTACAATATCCGTTGTTGACCCGCGCACATAATCGGCGCTGAGGCCAAGGGTGTTGAACACCGCTTCGGTCGTGGCTTCGGTGGAACCGCCCTTGATGCCGGGATTGAAACGTTTTCCTGCCAGCCCCTCAAGACTGTTCACATCCGCATCAGCGCGGACAACGACGTTTTGTGGCGCGTTGGTATATACCCACAGCAGGCGCAGGTCTTGGGCATTGCCTTCGAATGCATTGGTGCCTGATACGGCGTGCTGCACGGCATTTGTGGTCACCAGACCCAGATCGATCTGGCCACGCCCCATGCGGCGGATGTTGTCCAGCGTCGCGCCTGTCTCGACAACCGAGGCTTTCAGCCCTTCGGTGTTTTCGTTGATCAATTGGCCTATCGCAACGAAATATCCGTAGTGGCTGGACGACGCCGAGGTCGAGCCGATGAGTAGGTCGGTTTCCTGCGCGGCCAGTGGCGACGCGAGTAAAGTTGCGCCCAAAAGCGCGGCGATTGTATGTTTCATGATTTCCTCCCTTGGATGCCCTATCGGGCCCCGGCGATCATGCAATGGATTACTTGTTGCGAAAATGGTTGATTTTGGGATAATTGGTGCATGAAGCGCAATAATATGTCTCTGTCTGATTACACGGCGGTGCTCACACTGCAAGAAGCAGGATCATTCCGCGCCGCCGCCGAAAATCTTCGCATGTCGCCATCTGCGCTCTCTCGTCAGATTTCCGCGCTTGAGGATCAGCTCGGAACGCGTCTTTTTGACCGGGACACGCGCAACGTCAAACTCACAGCGAGCGGTGCCGTGCTTGCCCGTATTGCGGCGCGTATGGTGAATACCGCCCAAGATGCATATGCCGAGTTCGACGCCCATCTTTCTGCGCGTCACGGACAGCTGACCATCGCGGGGCTACCGTCTGTCACGGCGGCGTTTTTGCCGCAGGTGCTGCGCCGGTTTACGTCCAAATATCCGGACATCGACTTGAAAATCATCGATGCACTATCAGAAAGCGTGATCGAGGTTATTGAAACGGGGCGTGCAGAGATAGGATTCACAGCAGGAACCCTTTCAACGCGGTCCCGGCTCGCTTTTCAACCCGTGATGGATGATGCTTTCGTTGCGATCGGGGCACCCGACGGGCCGCTCCAGGAAGACCGGGCATATGATTGGTCGGAACTGGTCGAGATGCCATTCATCGCCATGGCACAAGGCACGTCTGTGCGTGAATTGCTCGACAGCGCCTGCCTCCGGTTGAACCGGCCGCTGTCGCCCCGGTTCGAGGTCGCACATCTTGCCACTGCGGGGGCATTGGTGGCCGAGGGGTTGGGCATTACGGCTTTGCCGGAACTGACACTGCCGGTTCTGCCGACCGAACGCCTTGTCCAGCGGTCGATCATCGGGTTCGGGGCCCGTCGGCGCATCGGGCTGGTGCGTCAAACCGGGCGGTCACTCTCCCCCGCGGCCAGTGCGTTTCTGGAGGTTCTGTCAGAAACGCCCGTCAAAGCTAAACCTTCGCCCGCCGGCAGTCTGGTTAAACGTCCGTAATGGTCAGCCTTGGCCGGGCATCACCAAATTACGACCCAACCGCCAAACCAAACAGCGTATAGCGGAGCCTTGCTTGTTCGAATTGTGGGGCGGCACGACAGCGCGGGGTCGATCACGATAGCAGGCTGACAATGGGGGGCTGCCACGCCCCCTAACTGACGCGGCTGGATGGCCGGGTTTTACGCAATTTCCGGGGAAATATCGCGCAGCTGTCACATCGCGCCGCACGTAAGTAACTGTAAATTAACAATACATTTACAGCGGGGGAAAGTGTGCTTTTTGGCACCTCGCTTGAAGACCTGTGGCGATCAGACCGACGTCACAAAAATGCTCCTGCCATTAGTTCTGGTATCGGAGTCCGGGCAACACGGTCGAAATCTGCGGCACCCTTGGCTGGGGGTCGTATTTCGAATGTTGTGCGAATTGGAATTCAAAGTGTTTATAACATCCCATGTTTTTAAGCGTAAATTTGCGTGTGTAGCACTATGCCACTCTCTCCGTGAGGCCACGAAAAAACTGCGCTTATCGCTTGTACCTGTCAGTGCTGTCACCGGATATGGCGGGTTGGGCCGTGTTCGGTCAACTACCGTGGCCGCGGATATCTTGATGCCCGAGAACCGCTGTGGGATGGCGAAATATTTTACGTGAATCTGTTTTGCGATTGGGCTTTCTTTGGCAGCGCTTGTGCAATCACCTGGCGAGCTACAGGCGCAAATGGTCACTGAGAGCTGCCCAGAATTTACAAGTAGTTATGACGACATAATGTGGCCGGCTAGCTATAGCAGTTCTCTCTACCTTTCTGCTGCTGGCACCTGTAGCAGAGTTCCGGCCTCTGGCGACCTTGCTGTCGTTAGTTTTTCTCCGAATAGCGATAGGGTCATCCGCACCGACCCCGCGAAAATTGAGGGCACCTCGGTCGCGTTGACATGTGGTAACCTATGGGCCTTCAACACTGTGCATTCTTGTTCTATGACGCGCCAGATCGGCAATCGGCTCGTGACGGTGGATTTTAGTGGTGCGGTAAACGTGGCCAATGAATCGGGCGGAACGGCGGACGTGGAAATCGTTTTTGGGGCGTTCGCCTACAGCAGCGTTGCCGACACGACCCCGCCCACCATTTCAATCGGGGCGTTCACCGATGCCGCAAATGGCAATCAGACAGTAGAGATCACCCTGTCCGAGGCCAGCACCGATTTCGCTGTTGGCGATCT